>Ga0307513_10000526_pt1 | contig 54920 bp, 42 predicted proteins | sample 15_EM_MG_FD_202174 | JGI IMG/M metagenome (GOLD analysis project Ga0307513, IMG submission 202174) | Populus trichocarpa ectomycorrhiza microbial communities from riparian zone in the Pacific Northwest, United States - 15_EM | ecosystem: Host-associated > Plants > Roots > Unclassified | place... | reverse complement strand
ATGACTGAATTAAAATTCTGTAAAATAGGTATTAGCACGAATAAATTAGAAGAATTGAGAACAATATAAAGCTGGGAGAATAGCATATGTAAAATGATAGGAATACCAGCCAGAATGCCACCGATCCGAAGCCCAAAACGTCAGCGAGGACCAAAAGCAAAGACAATCAGTGAGCGAATCCTGCTACCACATCAATTACAACCTATTCGGTATCCTGAAAGAACGTATAGCCAATTCCAGAAACTCCGAGTACTTACCTTTCTGGAACACCATCGAATTCCCCTAGCACGAGGAGGGCAATATCGTCCACCAACCCAACAAGAAGCCTCCGACTTGTATAAGGTGCCGCAGCGAACAATTAGCGACTGGGTACGGAAAAAAGGGAAGATTGAGGGGAGGGGAAGAAACTCAGCTGTGAGAAAGGAGGATGGGGTAGACTATACTAAGCGAGTCCTGTGGCCAGAGTTAGAAGATAGACTCTATAGTGAGTTTATAGAACGGCGGAAAGGAGGACGCACAGTACGACAGGGCTGGTTTCGAATCCAGTCCCAGTTCCAATTTCGGGCGATATATCCGGACGTGAACCCTGTTGTTTTCCGGTTTAGCAATGGATGGTTTCGAGGATTCCTAGGTCGCCATAAAATCAGCCTTCGTAGTATTACAAAAAAAGCCCAAAAGATTTCCAGCGATTACGAAGTACTTATCCTAAATTGGCTTCGATTTAATCGACGGAACTCTCAGCCTAGAAGGGATCGGTATTGGGAGGTAGCATTGGAGTGGCCGGTTGGACGATATGAGTTGTCGAATATCTGCAACCTAGACGAAATACCATTACCAGTCGAATACTTGGAAGGGAAGACTTATGATCTCGTAGGGGAAAAAACTGTTTGGGTAAAGGAGAGTCACTCGGAATGGGACAAAAGGCAAGCAAGTCTTGTCTTATGCATTTTTGCGGATGGCGTGCCCCGGGTACCGCCAATGATCATATTTCGGGGAACAGGAAAGAGACTAGGAAGAGAGCGAGAACGCCATCATCCAGGGGTCTTGGTTGAGTATAACCCTACCGCATACATGAACGATAAGCTTTTTGAGAGATACATCACAACTCACCTCATTCCAGCTCTCGGCGGATGACCAACCCTCTTTGCACTCGATTTAATGGGTTCTCATAAAACCCCGCCGTGCTCGAACTCCTCAACAACGGCAACATTACCCCCTCCCTAATTCCCTCTGGCTGTACTGGTCTTGTCCAGCCCCTTGATGTGTCTATTAATACGCCACTCAAGGAGCTGGTACGAGATCTCACAGATCAGAGGATCTTTGATTTGGAATCAGCAGCGGATTTTGAGCGGTGGACAGTGGGGGACCGGAGGGTTATGACCACCCACTGTGTGGGAGAGGCATTTGACCAATTTCATACTACAAAGGCTAATCTAATTTCGCGTTCCTTTCGCAAAACGGGCCTGTCTCTTCCCATTAATGGTAGCTTGGATTCTGAGTTGGACATAAAAGGGTTTACTAACTTGGAGATTGGGAATTGGAGAGAAGATTTTGTATTAGCAGATGAGAGAGCAGATGTACATGAAGGGAATGATAAGCTTATAGAATTTGTAGAAAACCAAAACTAATAATACGGGTTAACTCTTAAATGACCGGTGATCAACCTCCTCCTCTGCTTCATCACGGCTGTATGAAAACTGACGTTCAAAACAGCTAATTTTGGCATCATTGCATATCACTCAATCTCTCGGCACCATTACGCACACCCATTTGCGCAACCGCCAAGCCCCGATCCCCGATTGTGGATCTACCGAGTTTTTACCGTAGTGTAACATACCGGTAATACCGCATTATTATCCCTGGGAGGTGAAACAACGAAACTCGGTGCACTCGCGAATTGCGCAAGAGTGGGGTCGAAAACATAGGATGAATACGGTAAGCAGTTACGGTATCAGCCTCATCATAACTGGAATCAAAGTAAAAAAGTGGCTTCAGCTATTATTGTCGGTTGACAAAATCAACAGCACACAAAAGATCCGTGGCAACTCAACTCTCCTCGCGACCCCGCTTTTTCAACACCACCTGAAGATCTTCCTCTGGATCAAATATTAATCCCTACTAGGCATTCAACTATGCGTTTACGTTTTATGTCTTTTTTTTTGATTTTAATGATAGTGGGGTTGGTGGGGGAGTGCTGTTAGCAATGGCTGGAGTTTTTCCTGTTCATTGATGCGCGGTTGATTTTGTCAAGACACCATATTATATCATTCGGTCGGTTTCGTCACCCCCCCTGTTCATATTCCCTGCAGATGGCGCGATTTCTCGGATGGAGTGGACTGAATTTCGTTGTTTCACCTCTCTCCGGGATGGGATAACTTTCAACAGGCTTCCGGTACTCGGGGGGTATATTAAAAATCGGAAACTACCCGTGCTGAATCAGGGCCAAAAGAGATCTGGCAATAACAATGTCTGGAAAGAGAGACAGGCTTATGGGACATCTTAAAATTATACTTGCTGCACCAGGTGATGAGCAAAGTACCAGTCCTCTCATGGTCATATTACCCCAGAACAGGATTTCTGATTCCTTGAGAAGGAAACATCATTTCTTTGTATTCTTTGTATCTGCCCATCATAGGTTTATTTTTTCATTTTCATCGTACTGGTTTATCAAGAGCTAATCCCTATTGCTACTTTCCAAGTTTTCGTGGGCTCTGGTTGCTAAGTTATCGGAGCAGGGATACCCCCCTTTCCGATTTTTGATGACCCCCCCCAGAGTATGTGTTTAGGCTTTCTCGGGAAAGCATTTCGGATGCAGGAATACACGGGGGTTTTGGAACCGTGCATCCGCCGGAAGGAAAGCGTGAAAGAGCCAGACACTTGAATGCCACACGCCCGGAGGCTATTGGCAATGAGAGTTTGTTTTCCTTGTTAGTCCGGGAGTAAGCACGGGGGAGGGGAGACTTACATGGAATAGCATGGGTATGTGTGGTGGGTCATGGAGGTCTTTGTAGTTGATATGCTCGCATTTTGGTTTTTGCCGATAGTTGGTTGTTGGGATAGCTGTCGTTCAATGAAGTAAAACTCCTCACTCCTAAATGCGCGATCGTTTCCGTGTGCAAACTCTTGGCGCTTTGCAGTCCCCGTTTTGTTTTGTTTCGTTGTGGGCCTGAGATCCAGGTCTAAAAATGCCTAGTGTTTGAACGGTACTACCGGCACTCGAGTACAGCACAGGTAAGGGTTCCACTTTTGGCTAATTTACCTTGACTCTGAACGTAAAGAGATGCGGCGGATAATTGGCAATGCGGTTATTTATTGTGCCGTGGTGCTCTCGAGCTGTATGCGCCTTGTCTTCGGCTGCGCGGATAGCGGTGTAAAACAGGATCTCTGAAGTACCTTAATCCCCCTAGCCGAGGAAAGAGCTTTCCAATCTTTCGAGACAAAGGTTAGCTATTTGTCATGCTAGTCCCGCGGCTTTCCTCTGCCTGAAATGGTTTATTATGGCGGGCCAGGAGACCAGGGATGGAAAACCTTTTCGGGTAGTCTAATTGACCCGGGAGGGCCTACGGTAAAGCATATGGTAATCGATGCAGATTGGTGTCTGAAAGTTGCATATTCAATGGGTATCCTTGCAGAATGCCCCGCATACCCCCTGCGAAGAACTACCGGAGTTTCTCAACTGAATAAAGCACAACCGTTCGCTTCATATCTGTGGTCTATTCGGTAGTTTGGCTGGGACGCTTGGCTTTCGACACGAAACCGTAGTATTATATAATAGCGATGTAGTGGGAGAGCTTCAGGAATATTGAGTAGGAAAAATTAGCGTACTCGACCTGAAACCCGTGCAAGATATTGTCATCGGTGGTGTTTTTTCTTTCCGCCAATAAAATGGGTTTTCAATGTCGGCTGCCGAAGCTACTTGTACTGTACAGTAGTTCATAGATCTCGCTACCGGCAGGCTTATTCTACTCCCATCACCGAGGAGCTTTGGTGGGTAGCTAGTAGGAATGCTCGTAGTGTCGTAATCTAGGGCTTGGAAATCCGTACGTAGGACTCCCCACGGTGCAGTACCGACATAATACCGGTGGGCGTTGGAATGGTAGTACGGTAGTTTCGCACCTGTCTGGTGGCTTACTTGGAATGTGCACTATAGGTGGATGTGTGCTACTCTGGTGTAACACTAGGAGACCCCAGCCTTTAATCAGCCAGACCCCGCCCCTCTTCACCACCCAGAAACCTCAGCGACAATACTCACTAACTTCTCCTTTTCAACAAAACGAACAATAAAGGGTTCAAGATGTCTCAGCATACCATCAACCATAATAACAACTTCTCCAATAATGCAAACTCTTTTAATGTGTCGAACTATACTTTTACCGATGATCGGTCTCAACTCCTAGCCTGGCTATCACCCCTGGAATCAAGCTTAAGGCATCGAGACATCCGTGAGCGCCGTGTCAACAATATCGGGGGATGGGTCATGCAAACCGAGGAATTCAGGAGATGGTGCGGCCGAAGTGAGAGAGGTGAGGCTGCAGGTGATACCGCCGTTCTATTTTGCTACGGAGATCCGGGGGTCGGCAAAACATTTATCAGGTAACAAAGACCATTTCCAAAGAGAGAAGAGGTGAGCCTGCGCTAATAAGCCGCGATACCAGTTCGCTAGTAGTAGACAAGCTATGCGATCAGGCTAGAGGGCAAAACGTCGCCATCACATGTTTTTACTTTGATTTCGCCGGCCGGAAGGAGCAGTCCGCGACCAGTATGATGGGTTCTTTGCTGAAACAAATTGTCAGCGGAATGGAAAGCGTTCCGGACGAGATATCGCGGGCCTTCCAAGAGCAGAAAAAGGCCATTGGTGGATGCGGACCGCAACTCGCTGATATCGTGAAGCTACTACAGGCCATCACATCCTCACAGCCTACGTTTATATGCATTGATGCCCTTGACGAATGTGTGGGTGTGCAACGGTTCAAAGTCCTTGATTCACTGAAACAAATTCTTGAGAAATCACCCAGGACTCGAATATTCGTGACCGGAAGGCCCCATATTCGAGCCGAGATCGAAAAGCACCTTTCCGGGCGAGCGGTAAGTCTATCTGTGGGTCCTAGCAAAGACGATATCACTACATACCTTCATGCTAGACTGGCCGAGGACGAAACTCCAGATGCTATGAGCGAGAGTCTGGAGGCAGACATTCTGGAGAAGATTCCCAAGAATATGTCTGAAATGTGCGCAAGCCAATGACACCAAGGACCCCATCCTACACTATCCACTAACATGTGTATTTAGGTTTCTACTCGTTTCCTTGAATATCGAAGCAATCCTGGAAGAACCGACAATATATCGGAGACAAGAACGGCTGAGCAGAATGACAAATGGATTGGGGCTGGGGGATGCCTACGGTGCGACAATTGAACGGATAAAGGCGCAGGGCGGTGGCAAATCGAGACTGGGTATGGAAGCTTTAATGTGGATCAGTCATGCCGAACGGCCCTTGAAGGTGGAGGAGCTCTGCCACGCCCTCGCAGTCGAGCTAGGCTCCACCAATTTCAATAGTGGCAACGTCCCTTCGATGTCAACACTGGTGAGCTGCTGTCAAGGGCTGATTACCGTGGATAAGGAAGCATCAACTGTGCGGCTGGTCCATTTTACCCTGCAAGAGTATCTTTCCGCCAATCCCGATATTTTCACCACACCTCACTCGTCGATAGCAGAGATCTGCTTAACCTATCTAAATTCCAAACAAGTCAAGGCAATTCCATCCAATTGCTACCCCAACCTCTCCCACACTCCCTTCCTTGAATATTGCTCTTTATACTGGGGAGTCCACGCGAAAAGGCAATTATCGGACGGCGCCAAGTCACTTGCCCTAAAGCTACTGCCGGGATATGATAGCCACATATCCACCGGATTGCTTTTAAGACAAGTGGAACTAGATCTAGGGAATTCTGGTACCAACTTCAAGTTTAGCGGACTACACCACGCATCATTCTTCGGAATTTCCAAGCTTGTAGCTGCCTTGATAGAGATGGAATGTTGTGATACTAACGGAGGAGATTTCTCGGGGCGCAGTCCGCTTTCTTGGGCTGCTTGCAATGGACACGAAGAAGTAGTAGAAATACTGCTCGGGCAGGAAGCTGTCAACCCCGATAAGCCAGATATTGACGGCAGAACACCGCTGTCGCATGCCGCTGGGAACGGACATGAGGGAGTGGTGAAAATACTACTCGGGCGTGAAGATGTCGACCCCAACAAGCCAGACCAAGACGATAGAACGCCACTCCTGTTTGCCGTCTGGAACGGGAATGAGGGAGTTGTAAAAATACTACTCGGGCGAGGAGATGTCGACCCCAACAAGCCAGACCAACAGGATAGAACACCGCTCCTGTTTGCTGTCTGGAACGGGAATGAGGGAGTTGTAAAAATACTACTCGGGCGAGGAGATGTCGACCCCAACAAGCCAGACCAACACGATAGAACACCGCTCCTGTTTGCCGTCCAGAACGGGAATGAGGGAGTTGTAAAAATACTACTCGGGCGAGGAGATGTCGACCCTAACAAGCCAGGCGATGACGGCGAAACGCCGATCTCGTATGCCGCTCGCCAAGGACGAGAGGGAGTGGTGAAAATTCTACTTGGGCGAGAAAATGTCGACCCCAACAAGCCAAACAAACTCGGCAGTACACCGCTCCTGTTTGCCGCCTGGAATGGACATGAGGGAGTGGTGGAAATCCTGCTCGAGCGGGAAGAGGTCATCCCAGACAAACCAACTTCCTGGGACCAAACACCGCTCTCGTATGCTGCCCAGTATGGACACGGGGGAGTGGTGAAAATACTACTAGGGCGGCAAGAAGTCAACCCCGACAAGCCAAATACATGGGACAAAACACCGCTCTCGTATGCCGCCCAGAATGGACATGAGGGAGTGGTGAAAATACTACTCGGGCGGCAAGAAGTCAACCCCGACAAGCCAACAAACTGGGGCCAAACACCGCTTTCCTATGCTGCCCAGTATGGACACGAGGGAGTGGTGAAAATCCTACTTGGGCGGCAAGAAGTCAACCCCGACAAGCCAACAAACTGGGGCCAAACACCGCTTTCCTATGCTGCCCAGTATGGACACGAGGGAGTGGTGAAAATCCTACTTGGGCGACAAGAGGTCAACCCCGACAAGGCAGATCATGACGGCAAAACACCTCTCATGTACGCAGCTGAGCGTGGCCATGAAAGTGTGATAGAAGAGCTGAAGCCTCACGAAGTGGTAACCCCAGAGCGATCCGAGGCCTAGGGCACACCGCCCCATGAAATCCACCCCATTCTTTGCCTCCCGGTGCATGTTGTTCGTAGAAGTTGTTTCTCTACATCCTTTGCAGGCGAAAGAAATCCCACTAGATGGGAATGCACATATATATATTGCCACACCGCCTGACACCCCCAGTCTAACCCAATCAAATCAAGATTCATGGCTTTCTGTTTACAATGTACAATAGTCTGGTTGGTACTGTGCAATAATTTTATTACTGTGAGAAGGTTTGGTTCATAGCTTCCGGTTTTCATTCTATCATACCTACTTTTCCTGTAGGTGTAAATTCCTACCTACGCCTTTTTTTTCTAACCCTGTTCTTTGCTTCCTTTTCTCCCCCTCTCTCGTTTACCTAAGCGATAGATAAACCACATATAGAGTGTTTTTATTAATAGAAGAAAATCGGTGGACAATAGCGCAAGCATTCTTGAGACGATTATGGGCTATATAAAACCATACCTACCACAGGGGGCCGCTTACCATAAATAATATGGCTTACTGAATAGTACGATCCGGTATTGCTCTTGTCTGATACTTTCTAGCTGCCTCCATTACAGGCGTGTGTGGAGAGTGAGTCTAACAGACAGACTCTTCGTACCACCCATTAGTCTCACTCATCTCACAATCAACTTGATGGCATGAAACATACTAGCCAAAAAACAATCTAGATACACCCTAACTTAGTTTGTATTTAGAGAAAAATGTTCAATCCCGGTACAAGCCGGGTTAATGTTGTCGAATTCTCACCACTCTAATTGCACATCGCGAGATCGGCGGGAAAGGACTTCCCGTAACCACTCGCCACAAGACCGCTCAATAATACAGAGCCCCTTTTTTAATCACTATAAGAAACTCAATACTGGCTCTTCCAAATCCCATGCTAGGTGCGGATTTCCCCATATAGGCCGAAAATACAAAGACCAGAGTGCCCACGGTACCGTACCTTTCGACCTACTAGTGAATCGGACGGGGGGGGGCAGAAAGTTGGATAACTGGTGATTTTCTTTTATATGGCCTATTTCCGGCGGGTTGGAATTAATACGGTGCGGCATGATAGACTGCGAAGTGAATTGAGTTGGACCTCCGGTTAGCGGACGAATAATTAAGGCAGTATCACCTATGGTAGGGGTTCGGGTTTTGACGGATTTACCCTCCCTACTGGTGTATAGAGATGTGGATCATGTGGTGGACGATAGTATGGATCGGTGACCGCGATCAGAAGCTAATTTCCCGACGTCAAACTTTATCTGGACGTCGCATCTGGTGCTCCGATTACCCAAGTAACTAGACTACCATAACCCCAAATAATCGAACCGTAAGTTGGCATTGGAGTTGCCATTTCTGGTAAGGTCTAGCGTTTTTTTGTCTTTTTATGGCCCCCGGAAGGATTAATCGCCTGGCTTTCTGCTGTGTTTTTCGCCCCTATTCTAAAGCAGGGAATTCTCAACGACATAGCACACGATCCCACTAGTCGAGTTTTTACAATCTCGAGTATCGTAATATTATTACCATCCCTGAGAGATGTGAAACAACGAAACTCAAGGCACCCGCCAATAAATTGCGCAAGAGTGGGGTCGAAACCATAGGATAAATACGGTACCAGTTATCAGCTTCATCATAACTAAAATCAAAGTAAAGAAGTGACTTTAGCTATTATTATATCATTCGGTCGGTTTCGTCACCACCCGGTTCATATTCCCTGCAGATGGCGCAATTTCTTGGATGGACTGGACTGAATTTCGTTGTTTCACCTCTCTCCGGGATGGGATAACTTTCAGCAGGCTTCCGGTATGTGTTTAGGCTTTCTCGGGAAAGCATTTCTGATGCAGGAATACGCGGGGGTCTTGGAACTGTGCATCAGCTGGAAGGGAAGCGTAAAAGAGCCGGACACATGAATGCCACATGCCTGGAGGCTATGGGCAATCGGAATTTGTTTTCCTTGTTAGTCCGGGAGTAAGCACGGGGGGAGACTTACATGGAATAGCATGAGCATGTGTGGTGGCTCATGGAGGTCTTTGTAGTTGATACGCTCGCACTTTGGTTTTTGCCGACAGTTGGTTGTTGGGATAGCTGCCGTTCAATGAAGTAAATCTCCTCACTCCTAAATGCGCGATCGTTTCCGTGTACGAACTCTTGGCGTTTTGCCGTCCCCGTTGTGTTTTGTTTTGTTGTTGGCCTGCGATCCAGATCTAAAAATGTCTAGTGTTTGAACGGTGCTACCGGCACTCGAGTACAGCACAGGTAAGGGTTCCACTTCTGGCTAATCTACCTTGCCGCCGCCGAACGTAAAGAGAGGTGGCGGATGATTACCAATACGGTGATTTATACAAGTAGTGCCGTGGTGCTCTCGAGCTGTATGCGCCAGTCTCCGGCTGCGCCGATAGCGGTGGTAAAACAGGATCCCTAAAGTGCCTTAATCCCCCCAGCCTAGGAAAGAGCTCTCCAATCTTTTGAGACGAAGGTTAGCTATCCGTCATGCAAGTCCCGCAGCTTTTCCTCTGCCTGAAATGGTTTATTATGACGGGCCAAGAGACCGAGGATGGAAACCCTTTTCGTGTAGTCCAATTGGCTCTGGAAGGCCTACGGTAAAGGATAATGGGTGCAGATTATGCCTAAAGGGTGAATATTGGATGGGTATCCTTGCAGAATGCCCCGCATACCCCCTGCGAAGAACTACCGGGATTTCTTAACCCAATAAAGAACCATCGTTCGCTTCATATGCGTCGCCTAACTTATACAGTAGTTTTGGTTGGGATGGCTTTCGACACGAAACCGTAGTGTGGCAGCGATGTACTAGTACAGAGATACTCGAGTAGTGGGAAATATTCATGAATACTAAGTAGGAAAAATTAGCGTGCCTCGACCTGAAACCCGTGCAAGATATTGTCATCGATGGTGTTTTTTGTTTCGGTCAATGAAATGGTTTTTCAGTCTCGGCTACCTAGGCTACAGTACTGGAGTAGTTCGTGGACCTCGCTACCGATAGGCTTATTCTACTGCCAGCACCGAGGGGTTTTCGTGGGCTAGAGAGAATGTTCGTAGTGTCATAACCTGGGACTTGGAAATCCGTACGTAGGACTCCTCACGCTGCAGTACTGACACATTACAGGTAAGCATTAGAATGGTAGCAGTTTTGCACCTGTCTGGTGGCTTACTTGGAATGTGCACCATAGGTGGCTGTGTGCTACTCTGATGTAACACTAGGAGACCAGAGCCTTTCTTCAGCCAGACCCCGCATTTCTTCCCCTCCCAAGAATATCATCAACGACCATATTCAAGAACTCCTCCTTTTCAACAGAACGGGCAATAAAGGGTGGAAGATGTCCCAATATACCATCAACGATAGTAACAACTGCCTCAATAATACGAACTCTTTTAATGTGTGGAACAACTGTACCTTCGCAGACGATCGGTCCCAACTCCTAGCCTGGCTATCACCCCTAGAACCAAGCTTAAGGCATCGAGACGTCCGCGAGCGCCGTGTCAACAATGTCGGGGAATGGGTCATGCAAACCGAGGAATTCAGGAGATGGTGCGGCCGAAGTGAGGGGGGTGACGCCGGGGGTGATACCGCCGTTCTATTTTGCTACGGAGATCCGGGGGTCGGCAAAACATTTATTAGGTAAAGACCACCCTCAAAAGAGAGAGGTGAGCCTGTGCTAATAAACCGTGATACTAGTTCGCTAGTAGTAGACAAGCTATGCGATCAGGCTAGAGGACAAAACGTCGCCATCACATGTTTTTACTTTGATTTCGCCGCCCGAAAAGAGCAATCTGCGACTAGTATGCTGGGTTCTTTGCTGAAACAGATGGTCAGCGGAATGGAAAGGGTTCCTGACGAAATATCACGCGCCTTCAAAGAGCAGAAAATGGCTATTGGTGGATGTGGACCGCAACTCGCTGATATTGTGAAGATGCTACAAGCCATCTCATCTTCACAGCCCACCTTTATATGCATTGATGCCCTTGACGAATGTGTGGGCGTGCAACGGTTCAAAGTCTTTGATTCACTAAAACAAATTCTTGAGAAATCACCGGGGACTCGAATATTCGTTACCGGAAGGCCTCATATTCGAGCCGAGATCGAAAAGCACCTTGCCGGGCGAGCGATAAGTCTATCTGTGAGTCCTAGCAAAGACGATATCACCACATACCTTCATGCTAGACTGAGCGAGGACGAAACTCCAGATGCTATGAGCGAGAGTCTGGAGGCAGACATTCTGGAGCAGATTCCCGGGATTATGTCGGAAATGTGCACAAGCAAATGACACCAAGGATCCCATCCCACACTATCCGCTAACATGTGTATTTAGGTTTCTACTCGTTTCCTTGAATATCGAAGCAATCCTGGAAGAACCAACAATATATCGGAGACAAGAACGGCTGAGCAGAATGACAAATGGATTGGGGTTGGGGGATGTCTACGGTGCGACAATCGAACGGATAAAGGCACAGGGTGGTGGCAAATCGAGACTGGGTATGGAGGCTTTGATGTGGATCAGTCATGCCGAACGGCCCTTAAAGGTGGAGGAGCTCTACCACGCCCTCGCAGTCGAGCTAGGCTCCACCCATTTCAATAGCGGCAACGTCCCTTCGATGTCAACACTGGTGAGCTGCTGTCAAGGACTGATTACCGTGGATAAGGAAGCATCAACTGTGCGGCTGGTCCATTTTACCCTGCAAGAGTATCTTTCCGCCAATCCCGATATTTTCACCACACCTCACGCGTCAATAGCAGAAATCTGCTTAACCTATTTAAATTCCGAACAAGTCAAGACCATTCCATCCAATTGGTACCCCGACCTCTCCGACACTCCCTTCCTAGAATATTGCTCTTTATACTGGGGAGTCCATGCGAAAAAGCAATTATCGGACCGCGCCAAATCCCTTGCCTTAGAGCTACTACAGGGAGATGCCTGCCACGTATCCACCCAATTACTTTTAAGACAAGCAAAGGGACTATATCTAGGGAATCCTGGTACCAACTTCCAGTTTAGCGGACTACACCACGCATCATTTTTCGGAATTTCCAAGCTTGTAGCTGCCTTGATAGAGATGGAATGTTGTGATACCAACGGAGGAGATTTCTGGGGGTGCAGTCCGCTTTCTTGGGCTGCTCGCAATGGACACGAAGAAGTAGTAGAAATATTGCTCGGGCAGGAAGCTGTCAACCCCGATAAGCCAGATATTTACGGCAAAACACCGCTGTCGCATGCCGCTGGGAATGGACATGAGGGAGTGGTGAAAATACTACTCGGGCTGGAAGAGGTCAACCCCAATAAGCCAGACGATGACGGCCAAACACCGCTATCGCATGCCGCTGGGAACGGACATGAGGGACTTGCGAAAATACTACTCGGGCGAGAAGATGTCGACCCCAACAAGCCAGACCAACACGATAGAACACCGCTCCTGTTTGCCGCCTGGAATGGACATGAGGGAGTGGTGGAAATACTGCTCGAGCGGGAAGAGGTCATCCCCAACAAGCCAACTTCCTGGGGTCAAACACCGCTCTCGTATGCTGCCGAGTATGGACGCGAGGGAGTGGTGAAAATACTACTAGGGCGGGAAGAAGTCAACCCCGACCAGCCAGATACGCGGGACAAAACACCGCTCTCATATGCCGCCTGGGGTGGACATGAGGGAGTGGCAAAAATCCTGCTCGGGCGACAAGAAGTCAACCCCGACAAGCCAAATTCCTGGGGCCGAACACCGCTTTCGTATGCTGCCGAGCATGGACATGAGGGAGTGGTGAAAATCCTACTTGGGCGGCAAGAAGTCAACCCCGACAAGCCAAATTCCTGGGGCCGAACACCGCTTTCGTATGCTGCCGAGCATGGACATGAGGGAGTAGTGCAAATGCTGCTTGGGCGACAAGAGGTCAACCCCGACAAGGCAGATAATTCCGGCAAAACACCTCTCATGCACGCAGCTGAGCGTGGCCATAAAAGTGTGATAGAAGAACTGAAGCCTCACGAAGTGGTAACCCCAGAGCGATCCGAGGCCTAGGACACACCACCTCATTAAATCCACCCCATTATTTGCCTCCCGGAGCATGTTGTTCGTGGAAGTTGTTTCTCTACATCCTTTGCAAGCGAAAGAAATGCCACTAAATGGGAATGCACATATATACAGTATATTGCCACACCGCCTGGCACCCCCGGTCTAACCCAATCAAATCAAGATTCATGACTTTTTGTTTACAATGTACAATAGTCTAGCTGGTAGTGTGCAATAACTTTATTACTGTGAGAAGGTTTGGTTTATAGCTTCCGGTTTTCATCCTATCATACCTACTTTTCCTGTAGGTGTAAATTCCTACCTACGCCTTTTTTTTCTAACTCTGTTCTTTGCTTCCTTTTCTCCCCCTCTCTCCTTTACCTAAGCGATAGATAAACCACATATAGAGTGTTTTTATTAATAGAGGAAAATCGGTGGATAATAGCGCAACCATTCTTGAGACGCTTGTGAACCATATAAAACCATACTTACCACAGGGGACCGTTTACCATAAATAATATGGCTTAATGGATAGTACGATACGGTATTGCTCTTGTCCGATACTTTCTGGCTGCCCCCACCATAGGCATGTGTGGAGAGTGAGTCTAACAGACAGACTCTTCGTACCACCCATTAGTCTCACTCATCTCACAATCAATTGATTGCATGAAACATAGCAGCCAAAAAACAATCTAGATACACCCTAACTTAGTGTGTATTCAGAGAAAAATGTTCACTCCCGGTACAAGCCGGGTTAATGTTATCGAATTCTCACCACTCTAATAGCATATCGCGAGATCGGCGGGAAAGAACTTCCCGTGGCCACTGGCTGCAAGACTGCTCATCAATACAGAGCTCTTTCTAATCACTATTATAAGGAACTATCAGGACAACGCAATACTGACCCTTCCAAATCCCGTGCTAGGTGCGAATGTCCCCATCTATGCTGAAAATAGAGGGACCAAAGGTCCCACGGCACCGTACTTTTCGATCTAATAGTGAATCGGAGGGGGGGCAGAATATTGGATGACTTGTGACTTCCTTTTATATAGCCTACTGCCGGCGGGGTTGGAACTAATATAGTGCAGTGTGATAGACTGCTGTGTGAATTGAGCTGGATCTCTGGTTAGCGGACGAATAATTACGGCAGTATCACCTATGGTGGGGGTTCTGGTTTTGACGGATTTACACACCCTGCTGGTGTATAGAGATGTGGTGGATGATTTCCACAGCTGTAACTTCCCATACCGTTGGGCTCTCCTATCGCGCGCGCACTATCCTCGGCTTTACCGAAAATAGTCAAAAAAACAGGATCTCCAAAGTTCCTTTATGAACCATTCTATTGAGAGCGACAAATGGCTCCCCAATGATTCCGGAGGTCAGACGAATGTTCCCTGAGCCGGGCCGAGTTACCCATCATGTTAGTCCTACTGCCTTCAACCTACTGGAACTAGTTTATTATGGTAGACTGGGTGGATAAGGCTGTGGAGGCCTTTGGAGGATTCTGACCCGCCCCGGGAGACCTAAAGGGAATATCAGTCTAACACAGGTCCTCAAGGTGGAATATTTGGTAGGCATCAATGGCAATTTCTTATGTGCCCATCGTGAGGACTATCACAATTTCTTAACAGGATGTCGTATATATCATCATCGCTTTATGTAACGCGCCCGGGATTCACCTGGGACACCGGACTTTCTACGAGAGAGGGAGTGGCTTCAACCGGCAGCCTCAGAGGCCATGTATGTAAATTCAGTGCCAGAGTCTGTCGCCGATATTTAGGTTGCGACCGCGTGTTTTGTTTGTCATCCAGATCCAACAATTAATTTTCCCCCCGACATCTCGGCCCCTTTTTTTCTTTGGGTTCTTCCTCTTGCGCATTTTCCGGCTCTTAGCAAGGAACTCCGGTTCAGGAGGGCAGGAAAATTTATGTTTCTACTCTAACCTTAAATCCCCCTTACCGGTAGTACGGATCAGTAACAGCGATCGGAAGCTAATTTCCCGACATGAAACCTTATCTGGACGTCGCATCTTGTGCAATTGTTCAAGTGGCTAGACTACCATAAACTCAAATAATCGAATTGTGTGCTATTGTGCCATAACAAAATTAACCGTACATCAACGAATAGGAAAAACTCCGGCCATGACAACAGCACTCCCCCACCAACCCCGCTCTCATGAAAATCAAAAAAAAAAGACATAAAATGTAAATACATAGTAGAGTACATTGTAGGAATTAATATTTAATTCAGAGGAATATGTTTAGGTGGCGTTGAAAATGCCGGGTTGTGAGGAGAGTTGCTTTGCCCTGGATCGCTTGTGTATGGTTAATTGTGTTAACGGACAATACGGTATGCCATTAGAGTTGCCATCTCTGGTAAAGTCTAGGGTTTCTTTGTTTTTTTATGGTCCCCGGAGAGACTGAGCGCCTGGCTTTCTACTGTCTTTTTCGCCCCTACAAGTATTCTAAATACGGAATTCTCAACAACATAGCACACGATCCCACTATTTGAGTTTTTACAATCTCGAGTATCGTAATATTATTATCTGAGAGAGGTGAAACAACGAAACTCAGTGCGCTCAAGAGTGCGGTCGAAAACATATTAATAGGATGAATAAGCAGTTATCAGCCTCATCGTAACCGGCATCAATGGATTCAGCTACTGTACTCGAGTACTCGTACACTGCATCATTCGGTCGGTCATCACCACAACCCCTGTTCATATTCCCTGCAGATGGCGCAATTGCTCGGGTGAACTGAATTTCGTTGTTTCACCTCACACAATTCAAGCCTTAAAGTTATTGACTAACCCCTCATCATTGAAAAACGAGATTTATCGACTCCGCACCTCGCAACCCCAGCCCTGAGGCTCCAACGACCAACACCATGTCCACCACCACCTTCACTGAAACGGCAAACCAGCCGGATATAACCTATCACCCAGACCCAATATCCTATGCCGAGCGCACGAAGCGCATACTGGCCAAAAACCCCACACAAGTTCTCCCAGCCGGCTTTCCAAATAGGCTCGAATCGGAACTAGTCTGGGAGGGGAAAGACTTCAAGGATGGCGAATGGATCTACCACCTGACGGAATCCGACATCGAAGAAGTGAGATCGGCCGTCGAGCGGTTTAAGAGCCAAAACCTTCCTCTAGGCCTACTTTCCCCAGCGACCTTCCCTCTACCATCATTCTCCCAGGAACTACAGAGGCAGGCGCGAATCTTAAATTCCGGCCGCGGATTCTTGGTCCTCCGCGGTCTGCCGGAATACCCGGGACCTCTAGAGAATACGATTTCGTACGTCGGCGTAGCATCCTACATTGGCCCCACGCGCGGGATACAAGATCCCAACGGTGCAGTTTTAGCACACATAACCGACCTGCGTTCGCAAACCAACACAAACGCCATTGGCGCCCCGGCATACACCCCCGACAAACAAGTCTTCCACACAGACCCGGGCGACATCATCTCCCTGTATGTCCTCGGCGAAGCCGCTAGCGGCGGCACAAGTCGAATCGCGAGTTCTTGGAAAGTGTACAACCACCTCGCCTCGACGCGCCCCGACATAATAGACACCCTATCCAAGCCCTGGCCGTTTGACGGCTTTGGCGGTAACCCGAAGGTGTATTATCGGCCATTGATACATTTCCATAATGGGCGACTGATAAGTCAGTATGCGCGGCGGAAGTTTACCGGATTCAAAGAGGTGCCGAGGTCTACGGATATCCCGCCGATTACGGAGGAGATGGCGGAGGCGCTTGACGCGCTGCACTTCACAGCTGAGAGGTTTTCTCTTGGGTTGCATTTCCAGCGGGGGGATATACAGTTTATCAATAATTTATCGTTGTTCCATTCGAGGGATGGGTACACTGATGATGAGACGCATAAGTAAGTTTTTTGATCCCTCCTTTTGTCCTCCAATTTTACCCAAAAAATTGGCGCGATCCGGAGAAAAGTGTGCGCTAATAGGGGGCAGGCGTCATTTGCTGAGGATCTGGTCGCGCAATGAAGAACTTGGGTGGGATACGCCGGATGCGCTCAAGGGGCTTTGGGAACAATTGTATGACAATGGGCTGAAACCTGAGGATCAGCTATTTCCGCTGGACCCGGTGGTCAGGAGGATGGTACCCATTCCCGGGGTTGAGAAGAGTTTCTAGAGATCTTGAGTCCTATGAGGATGACCCACCTCCCCTACAAGCATGGTACGCTGGGAGGTGGGAGGGCTGAAGCTGCTGATTAACAATTGTTGATGAGACCTGTTCGAGCAAGCAAAACAGAATCCAAGTGATAATACGTAATCCGGTAGTCGATTACATCCCAACGAGCTAAGAAACCAACATCACTCACAACACCCGGCATGACTGCCGGACCCAATGCATTGAACGTCAAAGCAACCAGTAAATCCAGCGTGATAGCTGCAGGCAGCAACCAATGTCAAACAAAAACCCCATTTAAATAGTGTGCATTCCAGTTGACACGATACTGGCGTATATGAAAGAAATTCCAACAGGAAAACACGAAATGACACCAAAAACGAAAGTGTGGAATAGACAGACAAACCGACTTTAATAGAGTAAATAGAGAGTAAGGGGTCATATGAGTAGGAGGAATAGCAGTAAGTTGATTTGAGCCCCCGAAAGAATTCTGACCCGTGATCCAGCGTTGCATATTTGTTCCGATAATCCCTTAAAAATGCAAAGAGTGATTTTCTGTCATTTCCTTCCTGGATATTTACTCGCCCACCGCCACCTAGGAGCTGTTTAGCGAGACGCAGCGGACCTCCAGACCACGACAGCCTCTTAGCTACTCGAAGGCACCTACCGGGCGCATTATTCTCTATGCTCGTGCACAGAAATCTCCATCTCTTCTTATTTCTAGACGGTACTCTCGCCTCTCTTTAACGCGATCCCCACCATATCCGATAGGCCTCCAATCACCAGCTTGCAGATGCCCCATAGCCTCAACATGCAAGCAATTCTACCTTATATAGGCTTCTGTCGGTTAGAAGTATTCTCGCGAAGTTCCTGAAGCAATGAACCATGACCTATCTTCTAGCGGTGCTAAACCGTCAATTGGTGCTCGAGGTGTCGTAGAAGCCCGAATTATTTTCCTTATGGCTCTCTCAATTGCACTATCCTTGCTACTTGGACCTGTTATGCCTTATTCCTCCCCTGAACCTTCTCCAATTAGCACTGCTCCTCTTTTTCTTCTTCACCCCCGCCCTCCCACTATGATTTCATTTGGAATTTCTAACTCATGTCTTTAGTTTCACCATTTCCTTCTTTAGTGGCTTTAACCTCGCCCCCTTTCTCTATAGCTTTCAGAGTCGTTTCTCATTCCTCTCTTCTGCTTCGGCTGGACCGACACCATCCCTGGTTTGTTACCGCCGTCCTATGGCGGGGGTCGGGCTGGGGGGCACGGCTCCCGCTCTCGGTAATGACCTCGGCCTGATATGGTAAACCGATAATGTAGTCTCTCAAGATGCTAGAGCACTTATCCAGTTTGAGGGCTAAATTGAAGTGGATTAGATATCAGGCCCCGATTAAGGAGGGACACGATTTAAGTCGCTTAGCGAGTTCTATACGTTATCATACGTGGGAAACTGGAGCTTTGTCGGCAGTTGGGCACAAAATAAGGTTGTGTGAGGCTCAACCTCATGACCTCGCTGCAGCACGATATGCATATTAACGATTTCGTCCCATCTCATTCCAAGGTTTATAAACTGTACCTGTGCCGAAGCGGTGGCTAGGCGCTACAACCCCCGAAGGCTCGTAAGCTCAAACCTGGGGCGCTGTAAAGAGTGCCCTCCCGCTCAACCTAATCCTGCCGCTCAAAGTAACCTTACCGCTTAACATAACTTTGCGCCTCAACGTAAATTTGTCGCTTAAACTCGAGTACTAGTACTATGCAGCCTTTTAGCTACTAAGCTTACCGTTTGGAGTCTACTGTCTATAGAATTCTATTTTGCGCCGTTTTGAGCAATTGTGCTTGCTTGTCGTTTAATACTGGTAATTATTAGCTAGTGCGGGGTGGTGGGAATAGCGGCAAGTAGCGCCTGGATTTGTATTTCAACATCCTAATATGGCTCTATCCACTAACTAGGAAGTATGAAATATGGTACTGGTAGCATAATGGGCTTCGGTTTTCGGTAGCATTGTGTGTTGGCAGGGGGAGGAGGACTTGTGTTAAACAGAAAAAGAGTGTTTAGCCACAAAGTCACCGTAGCAGGTGACGGAGTTACGTTGAGCCGCAAAGTTACACTAGGCGGGGATTCGGGAGTTGGGGTGCCTAGCCACAGCCTTGGCACAAGCATGAGCCCATCCCCAGACGGATCTACCTTGCCTGTGGGCCTATCAGTATAGAGATGTGGCGGATGATTATAAAAACCGCACTTTTCAATAGTTGCTATCTTACTGAAAACTCAATCTCATTTTTCCCAAACCCCCAATTCAAAGTCATTTCCTCTGTGCAATATCTCATGATTAATTTGAAGTATACTCATAACTAACCGAAGGTCCCACAAGAATTTGAAGCTCTACTGTCGCTTGGAGGTCATCATTATCACCAATTTACTAAGATAATTGCCCCAGCAACCCCACGCGCCATCACCAAGACTTTTGTCTAGTCACTTTATAACGGCACCAATGCTCCGATTTATTATGCCGTAGTCTACTCGGGCGCAAATTAAAGATCCGGAATAAGTGACAAACAAAATGTATGGTTGCAACACAGATATTTCAAGTCACTTTTTCCGGATCTTTAATTTGCGCCCGAGTAGTGCTCTCTATAATAGTTGTAAATTATGTGCACGCAGCCGGCTTCATACACCGGACTGGTCTGTGAAAGGGCTCTCATCTTTCGCCACGCCAAGTAAATCTTCTCTGCGGTAACCCAGGTTACCCGGAGTTTTAGTATTCCGACTTTTCCCATGCCTTAAATAGTTTATTATGGCAGGCAACCGAGGGCGCAATACTCGTAATGTCCTGACGTTTGTGAACACAACTGCTATTGCATGATGCCAAGATCAGGGCAAAAAAGCTGAATTTTGGCGGTATGCAATAGCAGTTGTGTTCACAAACGTCAGGACATTACGAGTACTCGTAATTTTCTGACGTTTGTAAACATGACTGCTATTGCATGCCACCAAAATCCTGAGGCTCTGGTTGATTTTTTGCCCGTATACAATAGCAGTCGTGTTTACAAACGTCAGAAAATTACGAGTACACCCTGGGGGATTTAATGAAATTTGGAGCCTGAAATGCGGGGGTGTGGCTCAATGGGGGATATTGGATTCCATGGGCATAACCACAGAATGCCCCACATACACCTCGTGCGAAGACTACGGGGATCTTAACTAACTAAAGCACCGCCATCCGCTTGATATAAGTCGCTTACAATTTACCTAGGGCGCTTGACTTTTGATGAGGGGGGGCTCCGACTTTTAGTCGCAACAAAAGTGGCCGTGTGGTGGGGGGGCTTCATTGGTCTTGGGGAGTGGGGCTTGGTATCACTTAACTTGAAACCCACAATATTATCACTGCTGACGATGTTTTTGGTTTCTGACAAAAAAAAATTTGTAATGTCGGTGACCCAGGTTTCAGTAGTTTATAGGTCCAACTGGGCTTGTTCTGCTGCCGGCACATAGGAGTGTTCGTGGGTAGATTGTGCGATAAGTTAGTACTTAACCTACACCCGTACGCATAGTGCCTCATTCTGTAGTACCCGAGTGCTGCTGCGATATTAGTAGCCCTTAGAGTGATAGTATTTTTAGACCTTTTGGGTGGCTTAATTAGTATTTTCTTCGGCGCCATATGTAGCTAAATTCAATCCTACTGTAACACAAACAGACCCCTGCTTTTCTTCAGCCAGACCCCGCATTTTTTCGCTCCCAGGAATATCATCAACGACCATACCCAGCAGCCCCCCCCCCTAAACAAAACGAACAATAAAGGGTTGAAGATGTCTCAACATACCGTCAACTATAGTAACACCTGCTCCAATAATGCGAACTCTTTTAATGTGTGGAACAACTGTACTTTTACCGATGATCGGTCTCAACTCCTGGCGTGGTTATCACCCCTAGAACCAAGCTTAAGGCATCGAGACGTCCGTGAGCGCCGTATCAACAATGTCGGGAATGGGTCATGCAAACCGAGGAATTCAGAAGATGGTGCGGCCGGAGTGGGGAAGGTGGGGGCGGAGGTGATAGCGCCGTTATATTTTGCTACGGGGATCCGGGGGTCGGTAAAACATTTATCAGGTAACAAAGAGTATTCTTCAAAGAGGGAGGAGGTGAGCACCTGTGCTAATAAGCCGCGATACCAGTTCGCTAGTAGTAGACAGGCTATGTGATCAGGCCAGAGGACAAAACGTCGCCATTACGTGTTTTTACTTTGACTTCGCTGCAAGAAAAGAGCAGTCCGCAACGAGTATGCTGGGTTCCTTGCTGAAACAGATGGTCAGCGGAATGGAAAGAGTTCCGGACGAAATATCGCGCGCCTTCCAAGAGCAGAAAAAGGCCATTGGTGGATGCGGGCCGCAACTCGCTGACATCGTGAAGATGCTACAGGCCATCACATCCTCACATCCCACGTTTATCTGCATTGATGCACTTGACGAATGCGTGGGCGTGCAACGGTTCAAAGTCCTTGATTCGCTAAATCAAATTCTTGAGAAATCGCCAGGGACTCGGATATTTGTGACTGGAAGGCCTCATATTCGGCCCGAGATCGAGAAGCGCCTTGCCAGACGAGCGATAAGTCTCTCTGTGAGTCCTAGTAAAGGCGATATCACCACATACCTGCATGCTAGGCTGGGCGAAGACGAAACACCAGATGCCATGGACGAGAGTCTGGAGGCAGACATTCTGGAGATTTCTGAGAATATATCGGAAATGTGAGTAGAGCAATAATCTCTGAAATTCCACCCCACATCACTCGCTAATAGGTATATTCAGGTTTCTACTCGTTTCCTTGAACATTGACGCAATCTTGGGAGAATCGACAATATATCGGAGACAAGAAAGGCTCAGCAGAATGACAAATGGATTGGGGTTGGGAGATGCCTACAGTGCGACAATCGAACGGATAAAGGCACAGAGTGGTGACAAATCGAGACTGGGAATTGAAGCTTTGATGTGGATCAGTCATTCCGAGAGGCCGTTGAAAGCGAATGAGCTCTGCCACGCCTTAGCAGTCGAGCTAGGCTCCACCAATTTCAACAGCCGCAACGTCCCTTCGATATCGACATTGGTGAGCTGCTGTCAAGGACTGATTACCGTGGATAAGGAAGCATCAACTGTGCGGCTGGTCCACTTTACTCTACAAGAGTATCTTTCTGCCAATCCCGACATTTTCACCACACCTCACTCGTCAATAGCAGAAATCTGCTTAACCTATCTAAATTCCGAACAAGTCAAGGAAATTCCACCCGATTTTTACCCCGACCTCTCCGACACTCCCTTCCTAGAATATTGCTCTTTATATTGTGGAGTCCATGCGAAAAGGCAATTATCGGACCGCGCCAAGTCACTTGCCCTAGAGCTACTGCAGGGATATGACAGCCACATATCCACCCGATTGCTTTTAAGACAAGTAAAGGAACTCCATCTAGGGACATCTGGTACCAATTTCCAGTTTAGCGGACTACACCATGCATCATTCTTCGGAATTTCCGAGGTCGTAGCTACTTTGATAGAGATGGGATGTTGTGATACCAACGGAGGAGATTTTTGGGGGCACAGCCCGCTTTCTTGGGCTGCTCGTAATGGACACGAAGAAGTAGTAGAAATACTGCTCGGGCAGGAAGCGGTCAACCCTGACAAGCCAGATATTTACGGCGATACACCGCTCTCGCATGCTGCTCAGAATGGACATGAGGGAGTGGTGAAAATACTACTAGGGCGGGAAGAAGTCAACCCCGACCAGCCAGATTCCTGGGGCCAAACACCGCTCTCGTTTGCTGCCGTGAATGGATATGAGGGAGTGGTGAAAATACTGCTTGAGCGAGAAGAGGTCATCCCCGACAAACCAAACCATCACGACCAAACGCCGCTCTCGGGTGCAGCCTGGAATGGACACCAGGGAGTGGTGAAAATACTACTCGGGCGAGAAGATGTCGACCCCAACAAGCCAGCCCAATCTGGTAGAACACCTCTCCTGTTTGCCGCCTGGAATGGGCATGAGGGAGTGGTGAAAATACTGCTCGAGCGGGAAGATGTCATCCCCGACAAGCCAATTTCCTGGGACCAAACACCGCTCTCGTATGCCGCCGAGTATGGACACGAGGGAGTGGTGAAAATATTACTCGGGCGGGAAGAAGTCAACCCCGACAGGCCAACAGACTGGGGCCGAACACCGCTCTCGTTTGCTGCCGCGAATGGACATGATGGAGTGGTGAAAATCCTACTTGGGCGACAAGAGGTCAACCCCAACAAGCCACAGGATGACGGCACAACACCGCTCATGTTCGCAACCTGGCGTGGCCATAAAAGGGTGATAGAACTGCTAAAGCCTCACGAAGTAGTAACCCCAGAGCGACCTGAGGCTTAGGACATACCGCCTCATGAAATCCACCCCATCCTTTGCCTCTCGGAACATGTTTTTCATGGAGGTTGTCTGTGGACATCTCCCTTTGTTTGTGGAGGAAATCCCATGAGATGGGAATACACATATATATCGCCACATCGCCTGGCACCCCCGGTCTAACTAAATCGAATGAGGATTTATGAATTTCTGCTTACAATGTACAATAACCTAGTTGGTAGTATGCAATAGTTTTATTACTGTGAGAAGGTTTGGTTCATAGCTTCCGGTTTTCATTCTATCATACCTACTTTTCCTCTAGGTGTAAATTCCTACCTGCGCCTTTTTCTTCTTCCAACTTTGTTTTTGCTTCCTTTTTTCTCCCCCTCTCCTTTCCCTAAGCAATAGATAGACCACATATAGAGTGTTTTTATTAATAGAGGAAAATCGGTGGACAATAACGCAAGCATTCTTGAGACGATTATGGGCTATATAAAACCATACTTACTGTTGAAAGTCACCGGCGATCTCTCAACACAAGGGCAAGTTTACGTTGTACTTTTCCTATCTTGTTGGTCTATCTTTACTAGTTTCATTTGTCAGACGTTATCAATCAAGGGGAGGAATGAACGTAATTTACATATGGCCGGAAACCAGCGGAGGGTAATGCGAAGGATGGATCGGGATACTGAGCGGAACGGAGGATTTCCACGGGTGACGGAGATTGGAAAACTCATCGTATTGTCTATATAAACCCTCAGCTTTGTCGTAGTTCGAACAAGTAAGCAAGACACGTTTCCGGAAAGTATACAGCAGTTCCCTCCTTGACTTCTTTGTACTTCTTCATCGTTCGAGCCCATTCTTCTCATATCCCGCTCTCATAACAATACTTACCACAAGGGACTGGCTACCATAAATAATATGCCTTAATGAATAGTACGATTTAGTATCGCTCTTGGCGGATACCTTCTAGCCACTCCTGCTACAGACGTGGTTGGAGAGTGGGAGCCCAGCAGACGAGTTTTTCATACAACCCATATCTCCCCCTCATCTCACGATCAACTTGATAGAATGGAACATACCAGCCAAAAAACAATCTGTATACACCTTAACTTAACGTGTATTCAGAAAAATATTCACTCCCGATTGAAGCCAGGTTAATGCTGCCGGATTCTTACCACTCTAGCAGCGCATCGCGAGAACGGTGGGAAAGAACTTCCCGCTCCCACTGACCGCAAGACTGCTCAACAATAGAGGGCCTTTTCTATTCACTATAAGAAACTATCAAGGCAACGTAATACTGGCTGTTCCAAATCCCGTGCTAGGTGTGGATGTCCCCACCTATGCCGAAAATAGAGGGACCAAAGGGCCCACCGCACCGCACTTTTCGACCTGGTAGTGAATCGGAGGGGGGCAGAAAGTCGGATGAATGGCCATTTTATTTTATATGGCTTATTGCCGGCGGGGTTGGAATTACTACAGTGCGGTGTGATAGACTGTGGTGTGAATTGAGTTGGATCTCCGGGCGGGCGAATAATTAAGGCTGTATCACCTATGATAAGGTTTTTAGTTTCGACGGATTCACCTTCCCAACTGGTGTATAGAGAAGTGGTGGATAATTTCCACCGCTGTAACTTATTATATCGTTGGGCCCTCGTATTGCGCGCGCACTATGCCCGGCGTTACCGAAAATAGTCAGAAAATAGGATCTCCAAAGTTCCTTTATAGACAATTCTATCGAGAGCGAAAAACAGCTCCCCAATCATTCCGGACGTCAGACGAATGTTCCCTGCGCCGGACTAAGTTACCCATCACGTTAGTCCCACAGTCCTCCAGCTACTGGCACTAGCTTATTAAGGCAGACTAGGTGGATGGGGTTTCAGAAGACTTTGGAGGATTCTAATTTGCCCGGGGAGACCTCAAAGGAATATCGGTCCAAGATAGATTCCTCTAGGTGGAATCTTTGGTAGGCATCACTGGGGAATTTCTTACGTGCCCATTGTGAGGACTACCACAATTTCCTAACAGGATATATCATGATCTTTCGCTTTATGTAACGTGCCCGGGATTCAGCTGGGACTCTGGGCTTTATAGGAGAGAGGGAGTGACTTCGACCGGCAAGCTCAGTGGCTAGTTATGTAAATTTAGTGCCAGAGTCGGTCATCGATATCTATGTTGCGACCGCGTTTTTTGTTTGTCATCCAGCTCCAACAATCAATTTTCCCCCCGACATCTCGGCCCCTTTTTTCCATGGGCTCTTCGTCTTGCGCATTTTCCAGCTCTCAGCAAGGAACTCCGGTACCTAAGGGCCGGAAAAATTATGTTTCTACTGTAACCTTAAATCCCCCCTTACTGAAACCTGAGGATCAGCTATTCCCGCTGGACCCGGTGGTCAGGAGGATGGTGCCTATTCCCGGGGTTGAGAAGAGTTTCTAGAATGCCTGAGTCTTATGAGGATGACCCACTTCCTCTATAAGTACTGTATGCTGGGAGATGGGACGGTTGGAGCTACTGATTGACAATCGTTGAGAGCAAGTCGAGCAAGCAAGAGAGTATCCAAGCGATAATACATAATCCCGTAGTCAATCGCATCCCAGCGAGCTAGGGGACTAACATATTATAACTCACAACATCCGGAATGACTGCCGGGCCCAATGCATTGAACGCCAAAGCAACCAGTGAACCCTGCGTGATAGCTGTAGGCGGCAACCAATGACAAACAAAAACTCCGTTTAAATAGTCTACATTCCAGTTGACACGATACTGGCGCATATGAAAGAAATTTCCAACTGATAAACACGAAATAACACCAAAACGCGAAAGTGTGGAACAGGCAGACATACCGACTTTAATAGAGTAAATAGAGAGTAAGGGGTCATAAGGCCGGGCGGAATAGCAGCAAATTGATTTGGGTCCCCGAAGGAATTCTGACCCGTGATCCAGCATTGCATTGCATATCTCTTCCAATAATCCCTCAATAATATAACGAGTGACCCCCCGTGATTTCCTTCTCGGCTATCTACTCGCCCACTCCTACCTAGGAGCTGTTTAGCCAGACGCAGCCTCTTATTTACCTAAAAGCACCTACTGGGCGCATCACTGTCAATGCTCGTGCACAGAAAACTCCATCTCTTATTTCTAGACGCTATTCTCGCCTCTCTTCAACGCTATCCCCACCCTACCCGATAGGCCTCCAATCAGCAACTCCCAGATGTCCTATAGCCCCAGCATGCAAGTAGCTCTACCTTATATAGGCTTCTGCCGGTTAGAAGTATTCTCGCGAAGTTCCGGAGGCAATGAGCCATGACCTGGCTTCTACTAGTGCTAAACCGTCAATTGGTGCTCGAGGTGTCGTAGAGGCCAGAATTATTCTCCCTCTGGTTCTCTCAATTGCACTATCCTTGCTACTTGGACCCGTTATTTCTTCCTCCTCCTCTAACCCTTCTCCAATAAGCACTGTTCCTCTTTTTCCTCCTCACCCCCGCCTTCCCACTATGATTTCATTTAGAATTTCTAACTCATGTCGTCAGTTTGATCATTTCCTTCTTTAGTGGCTTTAACCTCGCACCCTTTCTCTTTAGCTTTCAAAGTCGTTTCTCATTCCTCTCTTTTGCTTCGGCTAGACCAACACCATCCTGGTTTATTACCGGCGCCCTGTGGCGGAGATCAGAGCTGAGAGGCACGGCTCCCGCTCTCGGAATGCCCTCGGCATGGTATGGTAAACCGATAATGCAGTCCCTCAAGATGCTAGAGCACTTATCCAGTTTGAGGGCTAAATTGAAGTGGATTAGATATCAGACCGCCATTAAGGAGGAAACTATCTAAGCCGCTTAGCGAGTATGATCCGTTACGTGGGAGGCTCGATCTAGGTCGGCAGTTGAGCCCAAAATAAGGTTGTGTGGGCCTCAGCCTCATTTCCTCGCTGCGACACTATATGCATGTTATCATCGATTTTATAAACTGTACGGTACCTGTGCCAAAGCGGTGGCTAGGCGCCACAACCCCCAAAGACTCGTAGGCTCAAGCTCAAACCTGGGGCGCTGGAAAGAGTGCCATCCCGCTCAACCTAACCCTGCGGCTCAAAGTAACTTTGCCCCTTAACATAACTTTGCGGCTCAATGCAGATTTGTCACTTAATAATACTCGAGAACTATGCAACCTTCTAGCTAAACTCACGATTAGGAGTCTACTCGCTCGTCTTTGCCAAGAATACCTCCGCCAGCCGATATTTTGCTGGAGTTCTCACCAAATTTTCGGCTCACGGAGGTATTCTTGGCAAAGACGAGGGAGTACTGTCTGTGGGATTCTATTTTGCACCGTTTTCAGAAATTGTGCTTACTCGTCGTTTAATACCGGTAATCTTAAGCAGCTGTGGCGTGGTGCGAATCGAGGCAAGTGCCACCTGAATTTAATTATTTACATCTTGATATGTTCTATCCGCTGGCTGGGAAACAGAAAAGATGGTACTGGTGGCATAATGATCTTCGGTTTTCGGTACCATTGTATGTTGATAAGGAGAGCTCGGATTGAACCGCAAAAGAATGTTTAGCGATAAAGTTACTGTTGCAGGCGACGAAGTTAGTTGAGCCGCAAAGTTACAACATGTAGAGATCTTCCTCCAATTGTTTACCCAGTCTCCTGACACTTCCCCATTTTGCTACCGCTTAGCAAAGACAGGCACTTTCTTCTGGTGGGTCGCTGGGGCAACTATCTTGGCAAATTGGTGATAATCATGACTTTTGAGCAATGGTCGAACTTTACAACCTAGTAATACCTGCAGTCTGTAATGGGTATACTTCAAAATGAGCACGAGATATTAAGGAGATGAGGTAACTTTAAATCAGGAACTTGGGAAAAAGGAGATGAAGATTTTAGTGAGTTAGGAATGCTTGAAACGCTAGGTTTTTGCCTATTTTTGGTGCGAAAAAGAGAAATCACCAAGACTTTTGCCCAGGCACTGTATTTCTGTGCCTCACCAATAAGTTGGTAGGGAGGGATGAAGGTGGTTCCCTTGGGTGGCTCGGTGCCGATTCTGCTGGAATTAGTGGGGAGTGATATCATACTCTACGATAGACCGCCGTGCAGATTGAATTTGATCTCCTATTAGCGAACATATGGTCAAGGTCCTGCCGAAGCTGAGGCTAGACGCCACCACAAACAACTCGGGACACCCAAAAGAGTGCCCAACTGAACACCCTAACCCTAACCCTGCGGCTCAACCTAACTTTGTGGCTCAACATACCGGTTCCTAATCATACAACTTAGCTCAATATACTATACTCGAGTACAGTGCGGGAACTCGAGCACTGCGCAAATCACTTAAGTGCTGAACCAGGGTTGAGGCGGGGTGAGTGGCATCCGCACCAAATCCTTTCTGCTTGCTTTCTTGTGGCCGGATTGGAATGCGCACCGAATATGTAGCTATTTGCTACGCTGTTGTAACTGATGAAGCCTAAGGGAAAGCACAAAAGATGAAGGGAGCGAATGTGCGACCACAATAGACTCTAAGCGGAGCGGTTAAGGATGGAGGAACAGTGGACTAGATGGCTGCTAAGTCTCTAGCTGAGGGCAAGCCAGGAGATATCTCTCTCCGCCTAACTAACAAAGCACTCCCGAAACTCAACGCACTCTAAAGAAAGACACGCAGCTAACTAAACCTGATCCCTAATGATCACAAAAAATCTAGACTCATCCTGATATCCCATGATACTCCGTGATCCTGAGGCCTATGCCCTGCCTGTGCCAACTCTCGTATGCCTGGTATCATAACATGGGGTATGAAAAAACGGTGAAACCAAAAACCCGATACCTCATATCCTATGGCTAGAAACATCAACAAAACCATGAAAGAAATATTCTATGCCTAGCGGCATAGGATGTGAGAACAACAACCCACAGGAGAATGCGCAACCGCCGGAAATCAAAAAAAACCGTATTTCTCCTGGTCGCATATCCGGATAATTATGATATCATACATGCATATTTGCACAACCCTCTAACCGCATGCCCTATAGGCAATCCAACTGTATTATAACCACCAACAGACCCCTGGTTTTCTTCCTTTAGACCCCACTTTTCTTCTGCTCCCGGGAAAATCATTAGCAACCATAATTACTCAACAACTCTTCTTCAACGGAACAAGCAATAAGGAGCGGAAGATGTCTCATACCATCAACGACAGTAAGAACATCTCTCATAATACAAACTCTTTTGATGTGTGGAACAACTATACTTTTACCGATGATCGGTCTCAACTCCTGGCCTGGCTATCACCCCTGGAACCAAGCTTAAAGCATCGGGAGCTTCGCGAGCGCCGCGTCAGGGTGTCGGGGATTGGTTTATACAGACTGAGGAATTCAGAAGATGGTGCAGAGTGGGTGGGGAAGGTGGAGGTGGAGATGATAATGCTGTTCTGTTCTGCTATGGAGATCCGGGTGCCGGAAAGACATTCATCAGGTAACAAGGATTATTCTCTAGGGAGAGAAAAAAGTAAGCCCAGGCTAACAAGCCATGATGACAGCTCGCTAGTCGTGGACAGGCTGTGCCATCTAGCCAAAGGACAAAACATGGCCGTTACTTGCTTTTACTCTGATTTTGCAGCCCGAAAGGAGCAGTCTGCGGCTGGTGTGTAGGGCTCTTTGCTGAAACAAATGGTTACCGGAATGGAAAGGGTCCCGGAGGATATATCGAGGGCCTTTCAAGACCAGAAAAAGGTCATTGGTGGGTGCAGACCGCAACTTGCTGATATCGTAAAGATGCTACAGGGTATCACGTCCTTGCAGTCCACATTTGTGTGTATTGACGCTCTTGATGAATGTGTTGGAGTGCAGCGGTTCAGAGTCCTTGAGTCGCTCAAACAAACCCTGGAGAAATCCCCTCGAACCAGAATATTCATAACCGGAAGGCCCCATATTCTAGCCGAGATCGAGAGGCTCCTTGCTAGACGAGTGGAAAATGTATTTGTAAATCCTACCAAAGACGATATCATCACATACCTTCGGGCCAGACTGGGCGAGGATAAAATGCCAGACTCCATGGACGAGAGTCTGGAGGCAGACATTCTTGAGAAGATCCCCGAGAATATATCGGAAATGTGTGTAGGGGCAATGACGCCGAGGACTTCATTCTACATCATCCGTTAACAAGTATCATTAGGGTTCCACTCGTTAGCTTGAATATCCACGCAATTCTTGAAAAATCGACAATATATCGGGGACGAGAGAGGCTTGGGAGAGTGACAGACAGGTTGGAATTGGGAGAGGTCTACGGTGGGACAATTAGGGTTCGTTACGGGGCGGACGGGGCCCCGGAAAACGCCGGCCCCCGGCCCTTTTCCCCGCCCTGCCCCGCTCAACGGCCTGGGGCGGGGTGTCTTTTTCGGCATTCCCTGCCCCTGTCCCCGCTCAGGCCCCCGCCCCACCCATACCCCGGACGGGTCCCCGTTAAAAATGGGTGGTAACAAACGGGGCCCCGTCCAGGGAATAAGTGCGGGTGGTCCCCGGGCGGGGGCGGGGCCTGGCGAGTGAAACCCCGCCCCGCCCCGCCCCGCCCCGTAACGAACACTAGGGACAATTGAACGGATAAGGGCCCAGAGTGGGGACAGATCAAGACTAGGAATGGAAGCTCTGATGTGGGTCAGTCATGCAGAGCGGCCATTAAGGGCAGATGAACTCTGCCACGCCCTCGCAGTCGAGCTAGGTTCCACCGAGTTCAATGCTGACAACATCCCTTCGATATCGACATTGGTGGGCTGCTGTCAAGGTCTTATTACCGTGGATAAGGAATCATCAATTGTGCGACTGGTCCATTTCATGCTGCAAATGTATCTTTCCGTCAATCCGGATATTTTCAGTACACCTCATTCGGCAATGGCAGAGATCTGCCTGACCTATCTGAATTCCGAGCAGGTCAAGGCCATTCCAACCGATACCTCCCCCCAACCTCCATCACACTCCATTTCTAGAATATTGTTCTTTATACTGGGGAGTCCATGCGAAAGAGGAGCTCTCGCAATGTGCTAAGTCACTTGCCCTAGAACTTTTTCGAGGATATGATGGTCACATATCTGCCCAATTGCTCTCAAGACAAGTAGATCACCTGTATCTAGAGGATTCTGGTAGGGCTTCCCCGCTTAGTGGACTGCACTGCGTATCTTTCTTCGGAATTGCCGAGCTTGTAGCTGCCTTCATAGAGATGGAGTGCTATGATATCAACGGAGGATATTTTGGGTATACTCCGCTTTCATGGGCTGCTCGCAATGGTCACCAGCAAGTAGTAGAAATACTTCTCGAGCGAGGAGAGATCAATCCTGACAAGCCAAATGATAACGGCGAAACACCCCTCTGGGGTGCCGCTGAGAACGGACACCAGGGAGTAGTGAAAATGCTACTCCGGCGGGAAGAAGTCAATCCCGACAAGGCAGATAATTACGGCCGAACACCACTCTGGCTTGCCGCTTGGGGCGGGCATGAAGGGCTGGTGAAAATACTACTCGGGCGAGAGGCTAATCCCGATAGACAAGACAAGGGCGGCCGAACACCGCTCTCGTGTTCCGCAGAAAATGGGCACGAGGAAGTGGTGAAAATGCTACTCGCCTGCGAGGGGGTCAACCCTGACAAGTCAGATAATTTCGGCCGAACACCACTCTTACATGCAGCTTGGGATGGGCGTGAGGGGGTGGTGAAAATACTGCTCCAGCGGGGAGAGGTCCGCCCCGACAAGCAGTGTGACACCGGTCAAACGCCGCTCTCGTATGCGGCCCAGCGTGGGCATGAGGAGGTGGTGAAAATTCTCCTTGGGGGAGAAGAGATCAACCCCGACTGGCCGGATGACCGTGGCCAAACACCACTCTCGTATGCTGCTGAGTATGGACATGAGGGAGTGGCGAAAATACTACTCGGGCGGGAAGAAGTCAACCTCGGCCGACCAACAAACCTAGGCCGAACACCGCTCTCGTTGGCTGCCGAGAATGGACATGAGGGAGTGGTAAAAATACTACTTGGGCGACAAGAGGTCAACCCTAATAAACCCGATAAATGCGGCCAAACACCGCTCTGGTGTGCCGCTCGATCCCGGCGCGAGGGGATAGTGAAAATACTACTGGGGCGGGAGGATGTCGACCCCGACAGGCCGGATTTTTGGGGCCAAGCACCGCTCTCGATCGCTGCTCAGGCTGGATGTGAGGCAGTGGTGAAAATACTCCTCCAGCGAGCAGAGGTTAGCCTCAACAGACCGGATAAATTCGGCCAAACACCGTTCTTACTTGCCGCCCGAGAAGGGCGTGAGGCAGTTGTGAAAGTACTGCTCGGGCAGAAAGGAGTCAACGCCAGCAGGCCAGATAATCGCGGCGAAACACCCCTCATGCACGCAACTGGTCGTCGCCATAAGCGGGTTGTAGCGCTGCTACAGTCTCATCAAGGGGTAACCGGCAGAGCGGCTTGAGTCTTAGCGAATACCGCCTGGTGGAAATCACCACTATCCCCCCTTTCGAAGTATGCCGTCTATGGAAGGTCTTCTTGGACGTCACCCTTTGCAGGTGAAGGAAATCCCATGAGATGGAAATGTACATATACTATCACACCGCCTGACACCCTCGGTGTGATTTATTCGAGTGATGATTTATGGGCTTCTATTTACAAAGTACAATAGGGTCTGGTTGGGGTAAAATAGCTCCACTACAGGGAGAAGGTCTGGTTTATAAATTTTAGTTTTTGTCCTGTCATATCATATTTGATTTTTCTCTAGCTGTAAAATCTTGCCTTTTTTTTCTTTCCCGGGGGCTGTTTTCCCCTTCTTTTCTTCCCTCCCTTTTCTCTCTCCAACTTTCCCCCTTGGGTCATAGATATAGTGTCTCTCTTTTTTCCTTCCTCTTTTTTGAGAGAAAAACGGTGTACGATAGAGCCAGAATTCTCGAGGCGATTGCGAGCCGTGCAAGACCGTACCCACTGCACTATAGCAGGCTAGTTACTACAAATGATACCGCTCTATGAATATCACTATATTGCGCTTTAGATTCCTACTAGCTACCCTGATATATGCGAGTATAGGGGGGGTAAGGGCCTCGCGGGTAGGCTTTCCGTGTCACTCATGAGTCGCATTCGTCCCACGATTCACTAGATAGCCCGACATATAAGAGAAGTGAAGCCGCCAACAAGATATTCAAGAGCGGCTACACGCCCAAGACTACTATTCTCTCCCGGCAGAAGTGCTGTTAAGACTACCGAGTGCCCACCACCCTAATAGCACTCGTTCCGGGACCGGAGGGAAAGGGCATCCCGGGGCCACTTGCTGAAAAGCTTCTCAATGATATAGACCCCTTCCATAATCCCTACAAGAAAGCGTCAAGTAATCCTATGCTAGCTCTTCTAACTCCCTTACTAGGGGTGCCCCTATCTAGGTTCAACATGGAGGGACCAAAGAGCCCACGGGACCGTACTGTTCCATCTACTTGTGAACCGGAGGGGGGAGAGAATGCTTGACGGATAGCTATTTTCATTTATATGGCCTATTGCCGGTGGGGTCTGAATTAATACGGTGTGGTATGATAGACTGCGATGTAAATTGAGTTTGATCTCCGGATAGAGAAGTGGTTAAGTTCATGTCGTGTTTGATGCGGGTAGGGGTTCTGCTTTTGGCTAACCTACCTTGCCCCCCCAAAGGTTAAAGAGATGTGGCCGATGCTTACCAATGCAGTGATTTATTGTGCTGTGGCGCTCCCGAGCTGCAGGCGCAATGTGTTTTGCTGTGTGGATAGCTGTCGGAAAACAGGATCCCCAGAGGGCCTTTATAGACAATCTCCCCAGCCTAGGAAAGATCTCTCCATCCTTCCGAGACGCCAGGTATGTTAGCCACCATACCAGTCCCGCGGCTTTTCCCTTGCGCGGGGTGGTTCGTTGTGGCGGGCCGGGCGAGAATACAAAACCCTTTCGGGTATAGTAGTTAAATTGATCCCGGAGAGCCTAAAGGACAATAGGCACAGATCTGTGCGTAAAAGTGGAATATTGGGTGGGCATCCCTGCGGAATCACCCGCATACCCTACCGGGATTTCCTAACTGAATGAAGCACCATCGTTCGCTTCATAAAAAGCCTCCCGTAAAGTACGGTAATTTGCTTGGGGAACTTGGGTTTTGACGAGAGAGAGGGCTGTCGCTTTCACCCCCAAATATAGCAGCGATGCAGCGGGAGAGCTTCCGGAATATTGAGTGGGAAAAATTAGCGTATCTCGACTTGGGACCGTTACAAGATATTATCATTAATGATGTTTTCGGCTCCCACCAAAAAAAATTGTTTTTCAGTGTCGACTACCTCGGCTACAGTACTGTACTCAAATTCGGAGGGTCTGGAATGCCCACCAGCGCGCTCCTGTTGGATTGCCTATAGGGCATGCGGTTAGGTAGTTACGAGGACATGCACAGATATGGGGGTATGATATCATACGATATCGGGGTAGATATGTGGCTAGGAGATATACGGCTGTAGGGTAGGTTGTCGTTCTCAAACCCTGTGCCATAGCAGTCGTGTTAACAAACGTCAGAAAATTACGAGTATCATACCGTGATACAGTTGCTTTCATACCCTTACTTCCCAGGCATACTGGGGTTGGCACACAGGAAGCGCACAGGCTTTAGGTATTAAAGAGGATCAGGAATGTTCTAGATTATTTAAGATTACTACGGTTTAGGATCTGTCAGCCTGGTAATATGGTTTTTTAGAGTTCGTTGAGTTTCGGGGTTTTCCGTCGCTTTTGCTTCGGCGGAGCGATCTATCTCGTGGCCTATCCTTAGGTAGCGGAGGCTGTAGCGAAATAATCCACAATTCTTCCATGTTCCGCTGCGCTTAGAACCTACCACCATTGTGCTTTGGTTCTTTGCTTCTTCAGGGGTTTCGCTAGGCTCCAACAACTTCCACTTCTGAACCAATTAAAAGGGAAAATATGCCAACAGAAAGCTAAAGACCCGGAGAATCTGAAATACATATTTATTTATAAGAAATTCCGTTGTTACGTGACCAGCTCTCCCTAATTCACATGTCCCATCCTTAAACTAGAGTTACTCTTTAAGAATCGGTACGGGCGCATAGAAAAAGCTGAGTTAGATATTGTTGTAAAAAGAAACTGGCAATTCCGCAGCCTCACAGTTCATTTAAAATGGCAACATACAATCCAATATAGAGTCTTCACAATCAAAATGCCGAGAACCACTATTTTACGAAGAATAGATTTACTTACGCAGCAGTTGGTCGAGTTCTAGCGGCCTGAGACCTCATGTTACTTGTAAAGAGGAGCCACCGAATACCCCTGTCAGAGCACGGGATCAGTTTAACACTTTTCGGGTGGCTTACCTGTAGTTGGAGTGTTCTTCGCCACCACCAGGAGCTCTTCCATCTCCCGGACTACAACGCTGCTGACTACTCTAATACCAGCATAGCCCCGCTTTCCTTTCCCCAGGCCCCGCTTATCTTCTGCTCCTAGGAATATCATCAACCAACCATACTCAACAACTCCTCCTCTACAACAGTGCAAGCAGCAATCGGAAGATGTCTCAAAATCCCACCCATCACAATACCAACTGCTTCAATAATACGAACTCCAATAACACGAACTTCTTAAATGTGCAGAATACCTATGTTGCCGATGATCGGTCTCAACTCTTGACCTGGCTATCACCGCTAGAGCCCGGGTTACGGCATCGGGATATCCAAGAGCGCCGTGTCGATAATGTGGGAGAATGGCTCCTACAAACTGATGAATTCAGAAGTTGGCATGACGGGAGTGAAGGTGAAGGTTATAAGGCAGTCTTGTTTTTCTATGGAGGTCCGGGGGTCGGCAAAACATTTCTTAGGTAACGAGGATTGTTCCCGGAGGATAGAAGCAAGAGAGACTCAGTGCTAACAAGCCTCGATACCAGTTCGCTAGTAGTGGACAGGCTATCCGACCGGGCCAGAGGACAAAACGTCGCCATCACGTGTTTCTACTTCGATTTCGCTGCCCGAAAGGAGCAGACTGCGACCAGTATTCTGGGTTCTCTGCTGAAACAGATAGTCAGCGGAATGGAAAAGGTTCCAGAGGAAATATCGCGGGCCTTTCGGGATCAGAAAATGGCCGTTGGTGGATGCGGGCCGCGACTCGCTGATATCGTAAAGATGCTACAAGCTATCACATCCTCCCAGCCCACGTTTATCTGCATTGACGCCCTTGACGAATGTGTGGGTGTGCAACGGTTCAAAGTCCTTGACTCGCTAAAACAGATTCTTGAGAAATCACCCGGGACTCGAATATTCATGACCGGAAGGCCCCATATTCGCTCCGAGATCGAAAAGCGCCTTGCCGGACGAGCGATAAGCCTATCTGTGTGTCCCAGCAAAGATGATATCACCACATACCTTCATGCTAGACTGGGCGAAGACGAAACACCAGATGCCATGGATGAGAGTCTGGAGGCTGACATTCTGGAGAAGATTCCCAAGAATATGTCGGAAATGTGAGTAGGACAATAATCCCGGGAATTCCAAATTTTTTTATCACCCGCTAATAGGTATATTCAGGTTTCTAATCGTTTCCTTGAACATCGACGCAATCCTGGAAGAGCCGACAATATATCGGAGACAAGAACGGCTGAGCAGAATGACAAATGGATTGGGGTTGGGAGATGCCTACGGTACGACAATTGAACGGATAAAGGCACAGGGTGGTGGAAAATCGAGACTGGGTATGGAGGCTTTGATGTGGATCAGTCATTCCGAGCGCCCATTAAAGGCGAATGAGCTGTGCCATGCCCTAGCAGTCGAGCTAGGCTCCACCGATTTCAAAAGCGGCAACGTCTCTTCAATATCGACATTGGTGAGCTGCTGTCAAGGACTGATTACCGTGGATAAGGAAGTATCAATTGTGCGACTGGTCCACTTTACCCTACAAGAGTATCTTTCCGCCAATCCCGATATTTTCACCACACCTCACTCGTCAATAGCAGAGATCTGCTTAACCTATCTAAATTCCGAACAAGTCAAGGCCATTCCATCCAATTGCTACCCCGACCTCTCCGACACTCCCTTCCTAAAATATTGCTCTTTATACTGGGGAGTCCACGCGAAAAGGCAATTATCGGACCGCGCAAGGTCACTTGCCCTAGAGCGACTGCAGGGATATGACAGCCACGTATCCACCCGATTGCTTTCAAGAGAACTAAAGGGACTATATCTATGGAATCCTGTTGCCGATTATCGGTTTAGTGGACTACACCTCGCATCATTCTTCGGAATTTCCAAGCTTGTAGCTGCTTTGATAGAGATGGAATGTTGTGATACCAACGGAGGAGATTTCTGGGGGTGCAGTCCGCTTTTTTGGGCTGCAGGCAATGGACACGAAGAAGTAGTAGAAATACTACTTGGGCGGCAAGAAGTCAACCCCGACAAGGCAAGTAATAGCGGCAAAACACCGCTGTCGCATGCCGCTAGGAATGGACATGAGGGAGTGGCGAAAATACTACTCGGGCTGGAAGATGTCGACCCCAACAAGACAAACAAAGACAGTATGACACCGCTCCTGTTTGCCGCCATGCATGGACATGAGGGAGTGGTGGAAATACTGCTCGAGCGGGAAGAAGTCAACCCCGACAAGCCAGATAGGTGGGACAAAACACCGCTCTCGTATGCTGCCGAGAATGGACATGAGGGAGTGGTGAAAATACTACTCGGACGAGAAGAAGTCAACCCTGACAAGCCAGATACGTGGGACCAAACACCGCTCTCGTATGCCGCCCAGGGTGGACATGAGGGAGTGGCGAAAATACTACTCGGGCGGCAAGAAGTCAACCCCGACAAGCCAGCTTCCTGGGGCCAAACACCGCTCTCGTGTGCTGCTCACAGTGGACATGAGGGAGTGGTGAAAATACTACTCGGACGAGAAGAAGTCAACCCCGACAAGCCAGATTCCGGGGGCCAAACACCGCTCTCGTATGCTGCCCAGTATGGACACGTGGGAGTGGTGAAAATCCTACTTGGGCGGCAAGAAGTCAACCCCGACAAGGCAGATAATGGCGGCAAAACACCTCTCATGTACGCAGCTGAGAGTGGCCATGAAAGTGTGATAGAAGAGCTGAAGCCTCACGAAGTGGTAACCCCAGAGCGATCCGAGGCCTAGGACACACTGCCCCATGAAATCCACCCCATTCTTTGCCTCCCGGAGCATGTTGTTCGTGGAAGTTGTTTCTCTACATCCTTTGCAGGCGAAAGAAATCCCACTACTAGATGGGAATGCACATATATATATTGCCACACCGCCTGATACCCCCGGTCTAACCCAATCAAATCAAGATTCATGGCTTTCTGTTTACAATGTACAATAGTCTGGTTGGGAGTGTGCAATAGTTTCATTACCTTGAGAAGGTTTGGTTTATAGCTTATGGTTTCATCCTATCACACCTACCGCACTTTTCTTTTAAGTGCAAATTCTTGCCTAAGTTACGCCTTTCTTTTTTCTACTCCTGTTTTTTTCTTCCTTTCTCTACCCCCTCCCTCTTCCCTAAGTAATAGATAAACTACATAATATGGAGTGTTTTTATTAATAGAGAAAAATGGCTGGAAAATAGTGCAAGCATTCTTAAGGCGATTGTGAAATATATAAAACGATACCTGCCGCAGGGGATCGCCTACTCCAAATAATAAGGCTTAATGAATAGCATGATTCAGTGTTGTTCTTGGTGGATATTTTCTAGGTACCTCCGCTACAGGCGTGTGCCGAGAGCGGGAGCCTGGCAGGCAGGTTCTTCATGCCACTCATTAGTTTTGCTCATCTCAAGATCAACTTGATGGCATGAAATATACTAGCCGAAAAATAATCTGGATACACCTCAGCCTGTATTCAGTGCAAATTATTCTCTCCCGGCAGAAGCCGGGCTAATGCTGTCGAATGTTCGCCGCGCTAATAGCACATCGCGAGACCAACTGGGGGGAACATCCCGTAACCACCCACGGAAAGGCTGCTCAATAATACAGAGCTCTTTATAACCACTTCAAGGAAACGCAATACTAGTTCTTGCAGCCCCCGTACGGCGCGTGGATGCTCCCATCTGGGCCAAAAATAGAGGGGCCAAAGAGCTCATTGCGCCATACTGTCCCACATACCTGTAAATCGGAGGGGGGAGAAAAGGTTGGTTTAATCATGATTTTCTTTTATATGGCCCATTGTCGGTGGGGTTGGAGTTAACACAGTGTGGTATGATAGGCTAGCGAACAAGTGGTCAAGGTCATGTCATCTGATTATAGAAAAGGCAGGGATTCCTCTTTTGGTTAATCTACTCGAGTACTAGTACAGTGAGTTCTGCTATGTCAATAGCGCTCGGAAAACAGGCTCCCCAGAGTGGCTTTATAGAACATCCCCCCAACCTAGGTAAGCGCTCTCCAATCTTTATAGACGCCATGTAAGTTAGCCGTCATGTTAATCCAGTCCCACGACCTTTCTCCTGCCCGAAATGGTTTATTATGGCGGCCGAGCTATCAAAGATGCAAAACACTTTCAAGTACGGTAGTAAAATTTGCTAGAGTTGACGGAAGCAGATAGTTGTCTGAGATAAAGAAAGCGGATAGATGGGGGACAAGACGGGATTGTAGTTGTAGTTGTTTCATTTGTTCTAGACGGAAGGATTGATTGAAGGGTTTCTCGTTATGTCTTTCCTTTGTTCAGAGTACGGAGGTACCTTACGCAGGCAAATGGGATTACGCATGAAGGAGAGATCGATAGGTGTGGCAGACGATAGAATGATTGAGAGAGTTTTATTATTATATAGACTTATGTTTGGTTACTTAGTTTAGAGGATGAGGAGCGAATGAAGTTTCTAGTTTTCCCTAGTACCCTTTTAGTTGAGCCTTAGTCTAGTTCGACCGTTTGACCGTTACGCGCGATTATCCCCGCAACAAAATTGACCCCGGAAGTCCGAAAGGACAATGGGCACTGATAGGTGCCCCATGGTGGAGTATTAGGTAAGAATCATTGAAGAGTCCCCCTCATATCCTCTGCGAAGACTACCAGGATTTCTTAACCCAATAAAGAACCATCATTCGCTTCATATGAGTCGCTCCCACGGTAATTTGCCCGGGGCACTTGGCTCCTGACGAGAGAGGCTGTGGCGCCCAGACGCAGACGTAGCGGCGATGGAGCCGGAGAGCTTCTGTGATACCGAGCAGGAAAAATTAGTATACCTCGACTTGCAGCTCATGAAAGATATTACGATCGATGATGTTTTTGTTTCCACCAAAAAATGTCCTTTCAGTGTCTGCTGCCCAGGCAACAGTACGCCATAGATTCAGCTAGGCTTATTCTACTGCTAGTGCCCAGGAGTTTTTGTGGGTGGATAGTAGGATCGTATAGTGCCGGACAACCAAAACCTGCCCTCCACCCAAAGTTCTCAGAAAATCATGACATGCTGAATTATTGTCAGTTGAGAAAAAACTTTAAAAATAATTCCTCTGGTAATTCTGCATATAACCCCTTTTAAAGGCCTCCAATAGCTTTTATTTTATTCTCATTTCATTGGTGAATCCAAAATTGTTGATTGGAATCCTGTTGCAGAGGGCTGTTTGATAAGGTTGGGCAACACCTCCAATTCCGGCTCTATCCACAACAATGACTTCCTGTATGACCTTATGTCAAATCAAAAACCATAGACTAGTTCTAATATGTTGTTTAAACAATTCTACCAGAGGAATTTCTATTATATCTTCTCAAGAAGAGACTATTCCTAATTTAGAAATTTTGCGTCAAGTTGGCCGCGAGGGCAGGTTTTGGTTGACCGGCACCATACGTAGTGTCATAACAGAGGATTGGGAATCCGTACTCAAAGCCGGGCGACAAAAAAACTCGAGCCGACCGCCATTTTACACCAAAACCGAGCACTCTTTACCACTGCCAATAAAGCCGGGGGGTTCCACAGGGGAACAGGTAAAGAGCAGTTTTCAGGAAAGAATATTGGCTGAAGGGTTTATGGAACCGAGGCACCAGAGACCCTACAAAAAAAGTGGTTGTCCTGTACCTTTTTGTATGCAAGCCTCATACAAAATCTCAAGCCACTTTCCGATCTTGCCACACAAAATATCGTGAGCTATTAATTCATAGGATTGATATTTCTATGATTGAAAGCAACAGTCGTTCTCATGCTCTTTGCAACTTCATGAAATTTGTTTCATAAGCAGTGCCAAACTATGAGTTTCTGAAAATCGACGTTCTTAGTGTAAAATAGCCAATAGCCCGAGTTTTGTCACCCGGCTTTAGGACTCTTGATGCTACAGTACTGTTACGGTTGAAATTTGGCTTTAACTTGCAGTTTTCTGGCTTATCTGCAAATAACTTAGACGAAATAGATGGCTAGTCATGATCTTGACTTTGAGGGGTGTCACGTTTCTGCAGGGGTGGCTGCTGCCTAGTCATGGCAGACAGGGGGCTCTATGTAAGTTAGGTTCTTTGTCTTCTCTCGCGATTTCCTCCCTCCTTCCGGCGGTGACAGTGACAAGGACAGCGAGGATCGTGAGGAAGGAACACAGCACAACCGAGGAACCGTTTTGACTGTGGTTTGAGGAAGGAAATTCTGGCCTGTACCTAGTTATTCGGACAACCTGCAGGGTTGGGCTTTCTTGCGGCGGGGTTTTTCTGTCTTTTGTGCGGTTCTCTGGACTGGCTTCGCGAGGTAGTTTAGTGAGCTTGAATTGACCGCGACTTGTGCGGCATTCTTTCTACTTGAGATTTCGTGAAAGTGACAGTTGTTTGCCCGTACTTCTCCCGTTCCGTAGAGTAGATACTGGTGCCCGGATACTTTGTTTTCAGTACTGTACCGACACAATATACATGAGAAAGATACCGGTTTCACACCTTTCTGGTAGCTTACTTGGAATGTGCTCGAGTATTATACTTCCATTTTCATCGCGTATTCGGAATCAGGTAATATTAAAGATTTATGTCTTAATACTATGAACAAACATGGTTAGTAGTAATTTCTACTCCTTACATCATTTATTCTCATACCAGGCCAAGCTTGTTCTCTTTTATTACCTCTTAGTTCACACACAGGTCATCTCTACACCAAAATTGGTTTCCCATTTTGGAAGAGCCATCACGAACCCATAGAAAGTATAGTGTTCATGCTCCTTGAAAGATTGCAGTGAACGGCGCCAGTAGCTGGTGAATCCCATGTATGAGAATTTATTGCACCATGCTTGAAAAGCGGAATCAAGGCTACCCTCAACGGTGAATGAACACCTTCCCTCATCCTACTGTCACAGTTGCCGTCACTATTTTCATAATGATCATTATTTTCACTTACCATCGGTTATATTATCCTTTTTGTATTAAAGACATCAAATCTTCGATATTTCAAATAATTCTGACACACCTTCCGGTACTTTTATAGCAACCGTATTCCGAATACACGATGAGAATAGAAGTACTCGGGTACAAGGGTAAGTCGGGCGCGGTGCCACAAAAAGTCTTGGTTTATTGCCTGTTCTGGGTGTCGCCCGACTTTTTTCCTCATACAAAAAAATTGGTGTAAACCGCGTTTGTATGGGTAAAAACCCTAGTTACTTTATATGGGTGTCGCCCGACTTATGGTACCCCCCGAGTACACCATAGGTAGCCCTGTGTTACGTCGATGTAACACAAAGAGACAATATCCTTTTCTTCAGCCGCTTCCCCTCCGAGGGATATCATCAACGACCATACTCAGTAACTTCACCTTTCCAACAAAACAAATAAAGGGTTAAAGATGTCTCAACATACCGTCAACCATAATAACAACTTCTCCAATAATGCGAACTCTTTTAATGTGTGGAACAACTATGCTTTTACCGATGATCGGTCTCAACTCCTAGCCTGGCTATCACCCCTAGAACCATGCTTAAAGCATCGAAACATCAGTGAGCGCCGTGTAAACAATATCGGGAAATGGCTCATGCAAACCGAGGAATTCAGGAGATGGTGCGGCCAAAGTGAGGAAGGTGGGGGTGGAGGTGATACCGCCGTTCTATTTTGCTACGGGGATCCGGGGGTGGGCAAAACATTTATCAAGTAACAAAGACTATTTTCCAAAGAGGAAAGAAGTGGGCCTGTGCTAATAAGCCGCGATACCAGTTCGCTAGTAGTAGACCGGCTATGTGATCAGGCCGAAGGACAAAACATCACCATCACGTGTTTTTACTTTGATTTTGCCGCCCGAAAGGAGCAGTCCGCCATCAGTATGCTGGGTTCTCTGCTGAAGCAGATGGTCACCGGAATGGGAGAGGTTCCGGAGGAAATATCGCGCGCCTTCCAAAGGCAGAAAAAAGCCATTGGTGGGTGCGGACCGCAGCTCGCTGACATCGTGAAGGTGCTACAGACCATCACATGCTCACAGCCCACCTTTATGTGCATTGATGCCCTTGACGAATGTGTGGGTGTGCAACGGTTCAAAGTCCTCGATTCGCTAAATCAAATTCTTGAGAAATCACCGGGGACTCGAATATTTGTGACCGGAAGGCCCCATATTCGCTCCGAGATCGAAAAGCGCTTTACCGGACGAGCCATAAGTCTATTTGTGGGTCCCAGCAAAGACGATATCACCACATACCTTCGTGCTAGACTGGGCGAAGACGAAACACCAGATGCCATGGATGAGAGTCTGGAGGCAGACATCCTAGAGAAGATCCCCGAGAATATGTCGGAAATGTGGGTAGAGCAATAATCCCGGGAATCCCACCACACATGATCCACTAATAGGTATATTTAGGTTTCTACTCGTTTCCTTAAATATTGACGCAATCTTGGAAGAACCGACAATATATAGGAGACAAGAAAGGCTCAGCAGAATGACAAATGGATTGGGGTTGGGAGATGCCTACGGTGCCACAATTGAACGGATAAAGGCACAGGGTGGTGAAAAGTCGAGACTGGGTATTGAGGCTTTAATGTGGATCAGTCATTCTGAGCGGCCCTTAAAGGCAAATGAGCTCTGCCATGCCCTAGCAGTCGAGCTAGGCTCCGCGCGTTTCAATATCGGCAATGCCCCCTCGATACCGACATTGGTGAGCTGCTGTCAAGGACTGATTACCGTGGATAAGGAGGCATCAACTGTGCGACTGGTCCATTTTACTCTACAAGAGTATCTTTCGGACAATCCCGATATTTTCTGCACACCTCACTCTTCAATAGCAGAGATCTGCTTAACCTATCTAAATTCCGAAAAGGTCAGGGCCATTCCACCTGATTGGTACCCCGACCTCTCCGACACTCCCTTCCTAGAATATTGCTCTTTATACTGGGGAGTCCATGCGAAAAAGCAATTATTGGACCACACCAAGTCACTTGCCCTAGAGCTGCTACAGGGACATGACGGCCACGTCTCCACCCAATTGCTTTTAAGACAAGTAACGGAACTATACCTACGGAATTCTTGTACCAATTTCCATTTTAGTGGACTACACTGCGCATCATTCTTCGGGATTTCCGAGGTTGTAACTGCTTTGATAGAGATGGAATGTTGTGATACCAACGGAGGAGACTTCCAGGGGTGCAGCCCGCTTTCTTGGGCTGCTCGTAATGGACACGGAGAAGTAGTAGAAATACTGCTCGGGCAGGAAGAAGTCAACCCTGACAGGCCAGATAATATGGGACAAACACCGCTCTCGCATGCCGCTCAGAATGGACATGAGGGAGTGGTGAAAATACTACTCGACCGGGTAGACGTCAACCCCAACAAGCCAGACGATGACGGCCAAACACCGCTCCATTTTGTCGCCTGGAATGGACACGAGGGAGTGGTGAAAATACTACTCGACCGGGGAGAGGTCAACCCCGACAAGCCAAATAAATTCAGCCGAACACCGCTCTCGCATGCCTCTCACAACGGACATGAAGGAGTGGTGAAAATAATACTCACCCGGGAAGAGGTCAACCCCAACAAGCCGGACGATGACGGCCAAACACCGCTCCATTTTGCCGCCTGGAATGGACGTGAGGGAGTGGTGAAAATACTACTCGGGCGAGACGATGTCGACCCCAACAAGCCAGCCCAACACGATATGACGCCGCTCCTGTTTGCCGCCTGGGATGGACATGAAGCAGTGGTGAAAATACTGCTTGAGCGGGAAGAGGTCATCCCCGACAAGCCAACTTCCTGGGGCCAAACACCGCTCTCGTATGCTGCCGAGTATGGACATGAGGGAGTGGTGAAAATGCTACTCGGGCAGGAAGAAGTCAACCCCGACAAGCCAACCTTTTGGGGCCAAACCCCACTCTCGTATGCTGCAAAAAATGGATATGTGGGAGTGGTGAAAATACTACTCGGGCGGGAGGAGGTCAACCCCAACAAGCCACGTGATGACGGCACAACACCGATCATGTACGCAGCTAGGCACGGCCATAAAAGGGTTATAGAACTGCTAAGCCTCACCAAGTGGTAACCCCCAGAGCGACCAGAGGCTTAGGATACACCGCCCCATGAAATCCACTCCATTCCTTGTTTCACGGAGCATGTTGCCCATGCAAGTTGTCTGTGGACATCATCCTTTGCAGGCGAAGGGAATCCCACTAGATGGGAATGTACTCGTACACATATATACCGCCACACCGTCTAACACCCCCGGTCTAGCTTAGTCGAATTAAGATTCAAGGCTCTCTGTTTACAATGTGCAATAGAGTCTGGTTGGTGGTGTGACATTGTTTCATTATTATGAGAAGGTTCGGTTTATATCTTTTAGTTTTCATTTCATCATATTCAATTTTCTTCTAACTTTACCTGTAAATCCTTGCCCGCGCCCCCTCTTTTTCCCGTAGTTTTTTCTTCTTTCTCACGCTTTTCTCTCCCCCCACCCCTTCCATGAGTGACAGATGAACTGTATTTAGGGCATTTTTACTTTTTTTCTGATTGCGGGAAAGCGGTGTACGATAGCATAAGCCTTCCTGAGGCGATTATAAACAACTCTCACAGACCGTATCCACCACAGGGGACCCGCCACTACAGATGATATGGCTTTTACGAGTAGTCCGACAGTGGCGGACAGCTTCCAACCGTCCCCGCTATAGATGCGAGTGTGGAGGGTTGGAGCCTGGTAGATGCTCTTCATGTCACTCATCAGCCTCACTCATCCCACGATCAACTTGATGGAACGAAACATACCAGCCGAAAAACAATCTCGAAACACCTTAACGTCTATTCAGAGAAAACTATTCTCTCCCGGTAGAAACGAGGTTAATGCCGTCGAATTCACACCACCCTAATAGCATATCGCGAGGTTTGCGGGAATGATCATCCGGTGGCCACACGCCGAAAGACTGCTCAGCAATACAGAGCTCCTTCTAATCACCATAAACAACTATCAAGGAAACCCAACACTGGCTCTTCCAATTCTCGTGATGGGTGGGGACGCTCCCATCTAGGTTGGAAATATAGGGACAAAAGAGCCCACAGAACCGTACTGTTCCATCTATTTGCGGATCGGAGGGGGGGGGGAAGTCGGATGAATGGTCATTTTCCTTTGGACGGCGTACTGTCGGCGGGGCCGGAATTAATCCGGTATAGTATGGTAGACTGCAGTGTAAACTGAGTCCGAGCTCTAGCTAGCGAGCAAGTGGTTAAGGCCACGCCATCCACCTGAAAAACAACCCATAACACCGAGTACCCAATGTTCTAGTTCCTTTACCACTAAAATAATATCTCCTGTTTAATCCTTCACTTCCTCCCACCATCACAATACTACCGTAGAAACTTGAATAATTGAACCATGTGCTATGTCGTTGGACTTTCCTCTCTCAGTAGGGTCAAGAAAAAAGAGAGAAAAATATCTGACTCGGAAGGAGGAAAGGGGGAGTGTTTTTGCTGTGTTTTTTGCCCCCGTTCCAGAGAAGGAAATTCTGGACTGCATATCACATGGTTCAATTATTCGAGTTTTTACAGGATCATCCGCCTTTTGATAAAAGCCCATTAGATGAACAGACTATCTCAGTATTCTGCAATCGCCAAGACTTATTTTAGTTAGAGGCCATGACAAGCTGCTCGGCAGGCTCTCATGATAGCTGCTTTATTGTTCGGATAGTAGTGTGATTGCTTGCCTAGCTTAGGAACATTCTTTACCTTCGGACATGTGGTTAGGCATTTTCGGGAAACATTTTGAATACAGGAATGCGCGAGAGTTTTAGAGCCGTGCGTCCGCCACAAGCAAAGCTGGAACGCTATGAGGAAAGTGCGAAAGAGCCGGACACTTGAATGCAATATGCCCGGAGGCTATGAGCTGTGGGAGTCTGTTTTCCTGTATTAGCTCGGGAGTAAGCGTAGGGAAGGGGAGACTTACACGGAATAGCATGGGCATACGCGGTGGCCCATGGATGACTTTGTGGTTATATCATATGCTTCTGTTTTTGCTGTTAGTTAGAGCGCCCGATTATGGAGGTTTGCCACAAAATGCTAATTTTGCCTTTTGAGTGGCATGTCTGGTTACCAAACTCAACAATCATGCCAAAATCGAGGTTTCTGAAATACTGATCCGACCAGTATTTCACAAACTCTCATTTTGGAAGAGTGTACTTGTACTCGTACACAAGCTACAACAACCCACCAGAATCAACTTTTTGAATAAAATGAAATTTTTTTAAAAAATAAGCATTGCAGTATGATACAGGTGCCACTGTATTTCCCATAATTAATTGGGTTCTTTTGAGTGATATTTGTTGAATTGATTTTTGTGGTGACCAGACATGCTTCTATGACAACTCTGATGGAGTAACCCCATCGTGGTATGTTAGGTTAGGGCACACTTGTAGGTGTGAGCAGGGCTATTGACCAGACCGCGCGGCGGTGACTGGGTGTTGTGCGGTAGGAGCCCACTGTGCGGGCCACCACAAACTGTATCTAGTCTGAGCTGCGTTCCTTTCTCTGGATGATCACTTCTCATGATCAACACACACTCCTTTGCGAACACACTTGTCATATACGAGTACATCGAATATCGAACACATCTCAGTTTTCCTATCAGCGACTAACCCGGATCGTTCTCGTGACGACAGTTCCGATCATAGCTGTGTCCTTGCGGTGCCTGAACGACGGCATATTCCCTGCGCGGAAACCAGACCTCCATCAAACTCGCGATTATTCCGGTTTCTAGCTGAAACTTTCGTTTTCTGATTATCAAGGTTTGAAAAACTCGGGACGATCAGTTGCCGTTGAATGAAGTGAACTTCCCCGCTCCTGAGTGTGCCATCGTTTTCGTGAGAACTCTTAACCTTTCGCAGTCCCCATTTCGTTTCCCTGCCGCCGTCGATCCACTCCTAAAAATGTCTAGTGACTATTGTACCGTGCACCACAGGTAAAGGTTCCACTTTTGGCTGATCTTCCTTGCCTCCGAGCGTAAAGAGATGCGGCGGATGATTCCCAATGCAGTGGTTTATTGGGCCGCGGTGCTCTCAAGCCGTTTGCACTGTGTTCAGCTATGTCACCACCGGTCGGAAAACAGGATCCCCAAAGTGCCTTTATGGAACATTCCCCCCAACCTAGGAAAGAGTGCTACAATTTTTAGAGACGCCAGGTCTGCTAGCCACCGTGTTACCGTAGAATTCCATACTCGAGTAAATAAGCCGCACCTTGGAATAGGCCGTAGCCACCCAAAATCTAGCCTACATGAGTATGAGCCCTTAGATAATCCCTTGCTCCACAACTCAACCTTTGAATAATCCGCGCAGCCCATTTATGGAATCCCACGGTAGTCCCGCGGCTTCTCCTCTGCCTCAAATAATTTATTATGACGGGCCAGGGGACCAAAGATAAAAAAACCTCTCGGGCAGTCTAATTCGCCCAGGAAGACCTAAAGGACAATGGGCACAGATTCGTGCCCAAAGTGGAATATTGGGTAGGCATCCCTGCAGAATCGCCAGGATACCGGCACCTACGAAGAACTATTAAGATTTCTCAACCAAACAAAGCACGACCGTCCCCTTAATAAGTCCTCTGTACGGTAGTCGCTTAGGGTACTTGGCTTTTGACGAGAGGGGCTGCTTTCACTCACAGCTGCAGAGGCGATGTCATGGGAGAGCTTGTGCGATATTGTGTAGGAAAATCGGCACACCTCGACTTGAACCCCACGATATTACCACAGTTGATGATGTCTTCGGTTTCCACTAAAAAATAGTTTTTCAGTGTCGGCTAGCTAGGCTACAGTAACTACTACCGGTAGGCTATAACCTAGAGTAGGGCTTGGAAATCCGTAGGTAGGACTTCTCATACTACAGCACCGACACAATAGACATCAGAATAGGTGTAGTTTCACACTTTCCCGGTGGCTTACTTGGAATTTGCACTATGTTGCTGTGTGCTACCCTGGTGTAACACGAGGAGACCCCTGCTTTTCTTCAGCCAGACCCCGCCTTTCTTCCCTTCCCAGAAATATAATATCATCACCATCATACTCAGTAACTCATCCTTTCAACAAAACGAATAAAGGGTGCAAGATGTCTCATGATAACAATTTCTCCAATAATGCGAACTCTTTTAATGTGTGGAACTATACTTTCACTGATGACCGGTCCCAACTCCTAGCCTGGCTATCACCTCTGGAACCAAGCTTAAGGCATCGAGACGTCCGTGAGCGCCGTGTCAACAATATCGGGGAATGGCTCATGCAAACCGAGGAATTCAGGAGATGGTGTGGCCAAAGTGTGGAAAGTGAGGCCGGAGGTGATACCGCCGTTCTGTTTTGTTACGGAGATCCGGGGGTCGGTAAAACATTTATCAAGTAACAAAGACTATTTTCCAAAGCGAGAGGTGAGCCTGCGCTAATAAACCGCGATACCAGTTCTTTAGTAGTAGACAGGCTATGTGATCAGGCCGAAGGACAAAACATCGCCATCACATGTTTTTACTTCGATTTCGCAGCCCGAAAGGAGCAGTCTGCGACCAGCATGCTGGGTTCTCTGCTGAAACAGATAGTCAGCGGAATCGAAAAGGTTCCAGAGGAAATATCGCGCGCCTTTCAAAAGCAGAAAAAGGCCATTGGTGGATGCGGACCGCAACTCGCTGATATCGTGAAGATGCTACAGGCCATCACATCTTCCCAGCCCACATTTATCTGCATTGATGCACTTGACGAATGTGTGGGTGCGCAACGGTTCAAAGTTCTTGATTCTCTGAAACAAGTTCTAGAGAAATCCCCTAGCACTCGAATATTCATGACCGGAAGGCCCCATATTCGGCCTGAGATCGAAAAGCGCCTTGCCGGCCGAGCGATAGGTCTGTCTGTGGGTCCCAGAAAAGACGATATCACCACATACCTTCATGCCAGACTGAGCGAGGACGAAACACCAGATGCCATGGACGAGAGTCTGCAGGCTGACATTCTGCAGAAGATTCCCGAAAATATATCGGAAATGTGAGTAGGGCAATAATCCGGAGAATTCCACTCCATATCATCAGCTAATAGCTATATTCAGGTTTCTACTCGTTTCCTTGAACATCGACGCAATCCTGGAAGAACCGACAATATATCGGAGACAAGAAAGGCTCAGCAAAATGACAAATGGATTGGGGTTGGGAGATGCCTACGGTGCCACAATTGAACGGATAAAGGCTCAGGGTGGTGAAAAATCGAGACTGGGTATGGAAGTTTTGATGTGGATCAGTCATTCTGAGCGGCCCTTAAAGGCGAATGAGCTCTGCCATGCCCTAGCAGTCGAGCTAGGCTCTACGCGTTTCAATAGCCGCAACGTCCCTTCGATATCGACATTGGTGAGCTGCTGTCAAGGCCTGATTACCGTGGATAAGGAGACATCAACTGTGCGACTGGTCCATTTTACTCTACAAGAGTATCTTTCGGACAATCCCGATATTTTCAGTACACCTCACTCGTCAATAGCAGAGATCTGCTTAACCTATCTAAACTCCGAACAAGTCAAGGCCATTCCACTCGATTTCTACCCTGACCTCTCCGTCACTCCCTTCCTAGAATATTGCTCTTTATATTGGGGAGTCCACGCGAAAAGGCAATTATCGGACCGTGCAAGGTCACTTGCCCTAGAGCTATTACAGGGAGATGACGGCGCCATATCCACCCAACTTCTTTTAAGACAAGTAGAGGAAGTATACCCAGGGAATTCTGATACCAACTTCCAGTTTAGTGGACTACACTGCGCATCGTTCTTCGGGATTCCTGAGGTTGTAACTGCTTTGATAGAGATGGAATGTTGTGACGCCAACAGAGGAGATATTTGGGGGCGCAGTCCGCTTTCTTGGGCTGCTCGCAATGGACACGAAGAAGCAGTAGAAATACTGCTCGAGCAGGAAGCGATCAACCCCAATAAGCCAGATATTTACGGCAAAACACCCCTCTCGCATGCCGCTGGGAATGGACATGAGGGAGTGGTGAAAATGCTACTTGGGCGACAAGAGGTCAACCCCGACAAGCCAGACAATTATGGCCAAACCCCGCTCTCGCTTGCCGCTCAGAGTGGACAAGAGGGAGTGGTGAAAATACTACTCGGGCGAGGAGATGTCTACCCCAACCAGCCATCCCTACACGGTGCAACACCGCTCCTGTTTGGCGTCCGGAATGGACATGAGGGAGTTGTAAAAATTCTACTCGGCCGGGGAGAGGTCAACCCCAACAAGCCAAGCGATAATGGCCAAACGCCGCTCTTGTATGCCGCTCAGAATGGACAAGGGGGAGTGGTGAAAATCCTACTCGGGCGAGATGATGTCGACCCCAACAAGCCAGCGCAACACGATATGACGCCGCTCCTGTTTGCCGCCTGGCGTGGGCATGAAGGAGTGGTGAAAATACTGCTCGAGCGGGAAGACATCATCCCCAACAAGCCAACTACCTGGGGCAAAACGCCACTCTCGTATGCTGCCCAATATGGACACGAGGGAGTGGTTAAAATACTCCTTGGGAGACAAGAGGTCAACCCGGACAAGCCAATTCGCTCGGGCCAAACACCGCTTTCCTTTGCTGCAAAGAATGGACATGATGGAGTGGTGAAAATACTACTCGGGCGACAAGAGGTCAACCCCAACAAGCCAGATAATGACGACATAACACCGCTCATGTACGCAACCCAGTATGGCCATGAAAGGGTGATAGAACTGCTAAAGCCTCACGAAGCGGTAACTCCCAGAGCGACCTGAGGCCTAAGACACACCACCTCATGAAATTCACCCCATTCCTTGCCTCCTCGAGTATGTTATTCACCGAAGTTATCCGTTGACATCATCCTTTGCAAACGAAAGAAATCCTATGAGATGGGAAAGCACATATATATATTGCCACTCCGCCTGACGCCCCGATCTAACCCAATCGAATGAAGATTAATAGCTTTCTGTTTACAATGTACAATAGTCTACCGGCAGTTAGTAGTGTACAATAGTTTTATTACTGTGAGAAGCTTTGGTTTCTAGTTTCCAGTTTTCATCCTACCATATTTAATTTTCCTCTAATTGTAAATTTTTACCTGCAGCTTTTTTTTCTAGTGCTGCTTCTTCTCCTTTTTCTCTCCCCCTCTTTCCCTAAACGATACATAAACTACATATACAGCGCTTTTATTAATAGAGGAAGATCGGCGGACAATAGCGCAAGCATTCTTGAAGCGATTGTGAACTATATAACCATACCTACAACAGGGGAATGGTTACTATAAATAATATGACCACAGAATACTACGATCTGCTATTACCCTTGGTGGATATCTTCTAGCTGCCCCCGTTATAGACGTGACAATGGAGGGTGAGGGCCCAGCAGACAGGCTTTCCATCTCACTCATTCGTCCCACCCATCTCGCGATCAACCTGATTGCATGAAATATACCAGTCGAAAAACAATCTAGATAGCCCTAGCATGTATTCAGAGAAAAATATTCTCTCCCGGTAGAAGCTGGGTTAATGCCGTCGAATTCTCGCCACCCTAATAGCACATCCCGGGATCGGCGGAAAAGATCATCCGGGAGCCACTCGCCGAAAGACCACCCAGCAATAGATAGCCCTTTTTAATCACTACCGGTATAAGAAACTATCAAGGCAATGCAATACTGGCTCTTCCAACTCCAGTATTGGGTGGGATGTCCCCATCTAAGTTATATTGAAAATAGAGGGGCCAAAGTGCCCATGACACCGTACCGTTCCATCCACCGGTGAATCGGAGGGGGGGAGCGAAAGTTGGATGAATGGTGGTTTTCTTTTATATGGCATATTGTCAGCGGGGTTTGAATTAATGCGGTGCTATCTCTAACTTACCTAGCAACCAAGTGGTTAAGGTCATGTCATCCATGATACAGATACGGGTTCCACTTTTCGCTGATCCACCGGTACATTGTTTCCGAGGGTAGACAGATGTAGCGGATGATTACCCATGTGGTAATTTATTGCGCCGTGATGCCCCAACCCGAACTCCTGTTCGGACTTGTGTTCGGCTGTTTCAATCGCGGTTGGAAAACAGGATCCCCAAAGTGCCTTTATAGAACATCCCCGAAACCTAGGAAAGGGCACTCCAATCTTTCGAGAGGCCAGGTCAGCTAGCCACCATGTTAGTCTCGCGACTTTTCCCCCCGCCCCAAACGGTTTATTATGACGGGCCAGGGGACCAAAGATATAAAACCCTTTCGGCGAGTCTAATTGACCCTGGAAGGCCTAAAGGACGATGGGCGCAGATTCGTGCTTAAAAGTGGAATATTGGGCGGGCATCCCCGCAGAATCGCCCGGATACCGGCCCCTACCAAGAACTATTAGGATTCCTTAACCAAATAATGCACCGTCGTTCCCTTCATAAGTCCCATGTACGGTAATTCGCTCGGGGCACCCAGCTTTTGGCGAGAGGGGCTGTGGCTTTCACTCACAACTGTAGCGGCGATGTCATGGGAGAGCTTGTGCGATATTGAGTACTCGAGTAGGGAAATTAGCATCCCTAGGCTTAAACCCCATGGTATTACCACTGCTTTTTCGGTTTCCACCAAAAAAATAGTTTTTCAGTATCTGTTACCTAGGCTACAGTAACTACCGGTCGGCTTATTCTACTGGGGGGGGGGGCGCCCCCCCCCCGGCCCCGGGGGGGGGGGGCGTGGGGGGGGGGGGGGGGGGGGTGTGGGAGGGTGTGGGAGAGGAGGGT
>Ga0307513_10000525_pt1 | contig 55006 bp, 53 predicted proteins | sample 15_EM_MG_FD_202174 | JGI IMG/M metagenome (GOLD analysis project Ga0307513, IMG submission 202174) | Populus trichocarpa ectomycorrhiza microbial communities from riparian zone in the Pacific Northwest, United States - 15_EM | ecosystem: Host-associated > Plants > Roots > Unclassified | place... | reverse complement strand
TGTTATGTCTCAACTGGGGGCTGAGTTTGCGGTGTTTTCCCCTCGCGTAGCTGAGAAGGGAAATTCCAACGTCCTAGCACATTTCTCTTCTATTTGAGTTTTTACGGTACCTTAAACAGATAAATTCTATGATTTAACAAAAAAAAAAAAACAATAGCAGGAGTAGCAGCAAGAGTACTAGTAGACTCTGCGACTGTGAGCTGGAGACTGCCAAAGAGAGAGAAAAGCGCCGAAATCGGTGAACTAACCATGTCTCTCCCTCTCAGGGGAGAGTAAATTGAACAACGCGCTGGCCGTTAGCCGAATAAATACATCACAATTCGAATTTAACCCCTTTGCGGTACTCACTGTAGAGGCTACTTCTCCGCCGAACTCGAAATTATTATTTTTGACTTGCCTAAATTGTGGCCCGAGGGTCGCCATTTCTTGTCTCGGTACCTTATTCACCACGGCAACCGACAGGTCCAGGCCCCGTGGGCAGAGGAGGGTATTGCTTGCCTAGCACGATACAAGTAGAGCTATGATATAAATTTTACGGCAAATTTAGTCGCACTATAAATTTTGCACAATTTTGGGCTAGTATAGTACCCGTATACGGTAAGTTAGTGCCGTTACGATAGCGCACGAAGCTTGAATCTAGGAAGCGATTAGTCATGTTCTCTTGGTATCTGGGAATTCAAGTTGTAGACTAGCTGGGATTGCGCCGGTACTGTACTCGAGAACTAGCACTGGTACTTGCAAGGCGACTGCCGCACCGTTCCCCACTTGCTAGCTTGAACCTTTGCCTCGGGTTGTTGGCGTGGGCGTTAAAAATTCCGGTTACTTGTACCCTCTACTCTACTCGTAGTCCCAGAGTGCGGTCGGTCGGCACGGTAACAAGCAATTTTATTAATTGTGGTGGTGGTGCAGATATTGCGCGGGGCAATCGCAGCGTCTGTTTGGATGAACACCTGCAGGCGGCATAAGGACTGTATGCACCGGTAGATTATTGGTACAGCACAGCAGGTGGTGCCAAGTTTTGGATGAATTAATACTGTAATTCCCGCGCTTGTACTCTGATGCCATGCTGTGGGACGGCATTGAAAAGGCGCTGGCACAATATCCAGAAGCGTAGTACAGTGCTTGTGCTGTATTGTATCCAATCGTCAAAGTAGGTATGTGGGTGAGAGATCCTTCACGTACTGGTATCAAGGTTCTGGGATGAGGAGTGTACTGGGAAATTTAGGATAAAGTGAATCCGATGTACTAGGCCTGTGAGAAACGGCGCCGATGCACCTATATAAACGCCTGGCATGCTGCTCAAGAACTGTATGGGAGGGAAACATGCTTGCAGCTGTTGACATCTGTGGGCATTTTCCCTGAGCTCAACTGCCCCCAACCAGCACCTGTTTCGATGAATGGAGATGCAACCGCAGTACGGTGCTGGACTCGATCATTAGCAACGGTTGAGTTGATTGAGGTGTTCGGGCACGATAGCTCCTAAGACCGGTGGAGCACGCGCGGTGGTACTGTACCGCATTGGTATGATGCAAGGGAAGTTCTTGCGGGACGCCGAGAGGTTATTATCGTCGGCTATGGTGAGTTGTCCACGGAACTGACGGGAGGAAATGTAGCGGGCCCGTGCTTCTATTTCATTCAAATTAGGTGCGAATTCCTTGTGCAAGTACCGGTATGACAGAGCGAGACATCTCTCCCTGCCCAGAGTCTTAATATCAGAAGTAAGGAAGATAATAACCCCCCGAAAAACAGGACTATTAAGGGTTTCCCACTCGTGAGAGCGAAACATCAAGGCTACTTCATCATCAATCAGGATCCCATCTCCGTGCTGAAGAAAGCTCCTTGGTACTGGTTAGGGTTAGGTCAAAGCTATAATGCTCTGAGTGAATACTCGAGTATGGGTTGTGTCGGGTCTGTGTGCAACCCTCCGTGATGAAAGGAGGCAGAGCGGGACGGGAAAAAGAAAAGAGGACATTTCAAAAGGGGTTTCCCATCTCCGACCAGCAATACCGTGTGCCAGAAACCATTCGGAAAATGTTTGGATCATTCGCGATAATGGAGTTTCCTATTATACCTGACTACACTCAAATTTGGTTTTGCGCCTGATTCTAAAAAGATGCCCGTAGAGTTATCAAAAGTCACCTTCCTTAACGATGACCATGAGGGTTAGAACCCGGAACTGGGGAGGAGGAATGGCGAAAGGGGTTTCTTCCACAACAAGCTTTTCGGGAACACTTCCGGATTCAGCTCAGCCGCACTTCGGTGCTCAACCTTGATTAATCTATCGCCTCCGAGACATGGGTTCAGACAGCAGATCCTGAACCATGATGCTACTCGTACTAACATGTACGAGTAGCGCCTTAGTGGATCGACGGAAAGGTCAAGAGGCATACCTTGCAGGGCGGGCAGGAGAGAGGATAGAGATTTTCCTTATACACTCGCGAATACAATACCCTTCCACCCCTCGTCCTAAGAAAGAACTTGAACCCAGGAATTTCTCAAGACGAATTTTTTATGCTGTGCCCGTCCGCTGTGTTGTTTGTTGCTTCCAAGTGACCTTGCAACCTCGTCCACGTCCCATATCCACTGTGACCGCATCTTTATCTTGGAGCCTCTACGAACTTCGGGTAGAAAATGGCAAATGTGGATTCTGGAGGAACGGCCGAAACGCACTCGATGAAGTCACTCTCCGAGCATAGTGGTTCGCTGCCTTCTTCTCGACATGAGGGGGGGCAGAAAGTTATTGGGCCTTTGGATTGGGAGGGACCCAACGATCCAGCAAATCCGTGGAACTGGCCCGCGTCGAGACGGTGGTATGGAACTGTTGTGCCTGGGTCCTTGTGTTTTCTTGTGTAAGTGGCTCCATGTGGTGTATGGGCTCCGTTGAAGGTGTGCTAAATCAATTGGCATAGAACATTCGCATCTTCGGTTTATGTTCCGGCAGTCTATGAAGTAGCGGCAAAATTCGATGTCTCCATCACAGTAGCACTGTTGGGGATTTCGATGTATGTTGTTGGACTTGGATTAGGGTAAGTTTGTCTGGGTAAATAAGTGTAGTATGCGGTACCCCTGATACTAAGTTTTCGTAGACCAATGTTCAGCGCCCCATTATCGGAGGTCTTTGGCAGGAAAATGGTGTATTTTGTCAACCTGCCAATTTTTCTGCTTTTCACCATGGGTGCTGGCCTGGCACAGAATATCCAGACGTTAGTAATTTGCAGGATGTTTTCTGGTATATTCGGAGGGCCTGCGGTTGCTGTCTCGGCTGGTTCTTTTGTTGACGTCTGGGATCTCAAATCGTCCGGGTCGGCCGTCTCCGTGCAAGCAATTGCTAGTTTTATGGGTCCTGCATTGGGTACTATTGGCAACTTATGTCCACGAAAGTTTGTGCAAAATGTCTAATATTATCATAGGTCCTATTGTTGGTGGTTACTTGGCAGAATACGAAGGTTGGAGGTGGACCCTTTGGATCATTATAATTCTCGGAGGTGCATTGCTGGTTCCATTGTACTTTATGGAGGAGTCCTACAAGCCGGTCATCCTTAAGCGCCGAGCGCTTTCCCGTGGGGAGGAACTCCCTCCTAAACCAGATCCAAAGACAGCATTGAAACTTATCTTCACAATCACGCTTGCTAGGCCGATAATGATGTTATTGAAGGAACCGATTGTCCAGGCTGTTGCGCTATATTCGGCGTTTGCCTTTGCGGTCCTTTTTGGATTCTTTGAGGCGTATCCTGTCGCGTTCCAGAAGGAATACGGATTCGCTCTCGGTGAGACGGGGTTGTGCTTTTTGGGAATTGCTGCTGGTCTCATCATTGGATGCATAATCTATTTGATCCAGGACAGACTCGTCTATGTCCCTGCTCTGAAGAAGTATAACGGATCGCCTCCAGCGGAGATTAGGCTAGTCTCAGCCATGATTGGAAGCTTTCTGATGCCTATTGGCCTATTCTGGTTTGCGTGGACAGCGAGGAAAGATGTCCATTGGATTTTTCCTGTGCTTGCTGGTGTCCCGTTCGGGAGCGGCCTTGTGCTCATTTTCGTAAGTCCCTTTCCCCGGATCTTAGCTCACCTGGTAGGAGAGTGGCTAATGGAGGTGCAGCTTACGGCTATCATGTATATTTTGGAAGTTTACCCACCATTGGTTGCGGCTTCTGCCATTGCCGCTTTAGGTTTATTACGTTATCTTATGGCAATGGCGTTCCCCCTCTTTACCGTTCGAAGTATGTGGTGCTCATCTACCGCCTGGTTCTCCTGCTAACCACTTGATAGTGTATCAAAACCTCGGTATTGCCTGGGGAACATCGCTCTTTGGCTTCGTTGCGCTCGCGATGGCACCTATCCCGTGGGCTTTCCAGCGTTGGGGTCCTCAGATCAGGGCTATGTCGAGATATAACGCCATCGTGGAGTAATGTTTATGAATGACACATTTAGAATGGTGGATACTGTCTATAATTTTTTAGGGGTTTTGATACCTTTGCATAACGGATTTTGGATACTTCTTTTTCTCGCTACATACGGTTTTTCATTATTTTTTTATTACGGGATTCGATTGCCCTATACTGGGGCTATTTATGTCATTGGGAGTTTCTGGTATCATGTATTTTTCCGGGATCAAAAATGGTGTTACGTGCCTGGAAGCAGGGAGCGTCCGATTGTAGACTCGGCCGTCGAGTCAACATTCTAACAGAGGATCGAGGCGAAGTAACAGAATCCCTCATAATTGTGATAGTATTATACTAGAGTTTAGGTATAGTAGTAGTCTAAGCCGATCTGCCGACTTTGGATCAGGTAGCTATCCCTGCCCTTACCAATCAGCCCCGAACTTGCATTGAGCAGGTAGCTTTGGAGGCATTAGAGCGGTTATTGCAACCTTGGCTCTAGGTTCGCGCCATTTTGGGGGATGACTCAACATGAAGAAAATAAACAACAAACATAGTGCCATAATTGTGAGAATGTATATTCCACTTCACTTCATCGTCATCTCAAGATCGCGGACCAAGAACTAATCTATATACACACAACATTCCCAGCCTTCAGTACTCGCTCTATCATTCCATTCCTTGCCATTCCACTCATGACATTTCTCAACTCTATTCCATCCGCCACATTCCAATTCCAGGCAGTGAGGAAGTTCGTCCCATTCCAATCCGAGGTTACCAGGAAGTATGACGGCCACTTCTCACAACACAACATCGTGTGATAATCCGAATCATAATCTGTGATGCGAAGAGGCCGAAAAAATTGCTTCGGCCCCCATTACTACCGGTAGTGACTATATCAGGGCAAAGTCTAACATATGTGGTTCCGGACAACCAAAGCCTGCCCCCGGGCCCAACTTGATCCAAGATTTCTAAGTTTGGAGTAGCCTCTTCTTGAAAAGGTATGACAATTTCCTCTCCTCTGGTAAAATTATTTAGATAATAAACTAGAACCAGTCCATGATTTTTGCTTTCACCAAAGCCCGTGCATGACCCCGCTGTTGTCGGAGTGGAGATTGAGGATGTCATACATCTTTATCAAACAGCCCACTCCAACATCATTCCAGTCATCGGTTTCAGACCCATCAATAAAATGAGAATGTGATAGGACCTACGAGTATTAGAGGCTCTGGAAGGGGATTCTTTACGGAATTACTACAGGAATTATTTTTCAATTATTTTCTCAAATGCTGACGATTCAGCATACTCCTTCCAAGAACCTTGGGTGTGGGCAGGTTTTGGTCGGCGCCATAGTGGGTATCATACATATCTGAAAGCAATGCAGGGAAATGATCCAACTAGGCTGACTAAGCACATTTTACAGCGTGTACCACGGTGGGGGTGCACCCATGACATGCCTTATATAATCAGGGTCAGGGGTATTGATGACAGACTTGAATTGTAAAACAAAAAAAAAATACCAATTCCAGAACATGAGTTAAACATCAGACTTCTCAAATTCGAGTGTGTGATGGAATACCCCTGACCCTGATTACCAAAGGCATGTGATGGGTGCACCCCCCATGGTATGATACACGCTGTAGACGCTTTGCACCATACCGTACTCGTACTGGATCATGCGCCGTTCTTGGTGAGACATAGAGCGCTCAACCCTTTTAGGAATTAGGGCTTTACCCTCATAGCACAATTGTCACGATATCTTATGCTCAATTCACAGCAATTTGCGGTGATGCTCAAAGAGAGGGGATACGGAGAGCAAACTCAAAATTGAGACCTAGGAAAGTTGGGGATATGGGCTTAATACTTGGTGATTGTGAAAATTAAAAACCTTTTTTCAAATAATGTGAAGCTATGATACTGTCGCATGGATCGGGTGCGTGTTTTAAGTGCAAGGCACTATATTCACCCCACGATTCGCGGTAGAAGTAGAAAAACAAAAGCCTAGTCCCTTCCAGGGCTCTACTAAGCCGAACTGTCATATTGTGATACCTCCCCTCCCCGATCCTCCTTCTAACAAGGACACCGCAAAAATGCGCCTAAAGGTTACCACCTCAAATGCCATAACCCCCTTCAAAGCCTACCCCTTGAACTCCACCACCCTGCTAATAATCGAACGGGACGCAACCGGCGAGACCCCGAACATAATCTTGAAGCGCTATCCCCAGAAAATCCTAATCATTGATACGGGCCTTGGCGGCCTCTACGCCCCTTACAACCCTCCGCCACCGCACTACCTCCCCTCCCTCCGCACGTTTCTCGAGTGTGTCCCGCAGCCGTGGCCCTATAGATGCGCCCGGGACCGATTGATCAACCCGGGCGGACGCCTCCCCTACGAGATCGCGATAACTCACCACCATTACGACCACATTGGCGGCACGGTATGGTTCCCCGACGCACTCATCGGGGCGTCGGCTAGGGCGCCAGAATTCATACTTGCGCCGCCACTCGGGAGGCATAGCCTAAACGACGCAGTCGGCATGCCGTACCCGGAGCACAAAATCGGGATCTGGTTGGAGGATGGGTGTAGGTTTCCGCTTGGGACAGGAGCCAGTAGTGGTGGGATGGTGGTAATGCATACCCCGGGGCATACGCCGGATTCGATAACCCTGTGGGACGAGGCGGAGAATACGCTATTCACGGGGGACTTTATTTGTAGGGGGATCGTGTGGAATTTCTTTCCCAGGGAAGGGAGCATTGCGGACTATCTGGCATCGCTGGATAGGCTGGTCGCGTTCATGGAAAAGAGGGTTGAGGAGGTAGGATGTGTGCCCTTGGTGGTGCCTGGACATTCGGAGCTGATGGGGTTGGATGGCATTTCGGCATTGTTGGAGATCCGGGAGCTGTTGTTTAGGGTTTTGAGGGGGAAGGTGGAAGGGGAGAGGGTTGAGATGTTAGGGCTTGATTGCCTGTGGTTCGCGCGAGGGGAGGCATGCTCACTTATGGGGCCTGATGAGGTTTGGGAAGCTGGAAGGAGAGAGGTTGGCGTTGGGTTGGCTGGTGCGGGTAGAGAGGTGCCTTCGGCTGAATTCCTTAATGGGCTCACGTGATAACAAGAGGGTGTTTATTGTTTCATCGTTTCAAGTGGTAACGATTGATTGTACGGTATTTGGCAACTTGATTCCTCTAATCGTTTTCATGATAGGAAATGTGTTGGTATCAGTGATGAAAGGGTTTGCATATAATATGCTCGAGAAGTTCGACTGCTTTCCCGTAATATCGTTAGCGACTCATTCCGAGGGACCAAATTCTTATTCAAATCCAACCAAGCCCGAGAAAAAGGTCCGGATAATCGTTATCAACCCACAAATTTACTTACAATACGATACTGCAATATCTTAAGTAGCCCGCCATGCTGCAACAATACCTCCGCCGCAGTGGTCGGCTCCCATTGCTGCAGCTTCCCGTTCTGCTAACTTTCCTCATAGACTTCCTACTACACTTCCTTCCTGGACACATTCCTCCAACAGTACTGGACATTCTTACAGTGGCGCTTCTCTTGAACGCAACGGTAGAGACCTTATATCGGAAAACCGACATTTCCTTCTTCGGCGCTTTGGTGGTGATACTGGATCTTGGGGTGCTCGTATCCGTCAGTCTATCATTCACTCTAACGCCGCTCGGGGAATTGTGCGATTCGTTCAACCTACTGCTGATGATATATACGATACTCCACATCCTTAGGAGGCTCGGGATCGACAATCGGGTGCTATACCTGGCAGACTCTCTCATGTTTACCAAAGCTCTTCCGGAATCCTTCCACTCCATTTTCAACCTCGAATTCGACATCCTCATGACCGTCCTAATGTGTGTATACACATCTCGATCTCTCCCTCGGATAGTGAGGAGAATGGGGACGGCTAGTGTGAGAGCTATGACTACGGTACTTCTCATCCTAACACCCATCTACTTCATTCTAGCGCTGTGGGATTACCTCGGCGTGAGCCTTTCAATGGTAGCTTACACGCTTGGGGCACTGTGGATTTTGATCGTAGTTCCAGGGTATAACCTCCAGCGCTTCTTCTCCACGACTCCTCTCGTGTTGAGCATTGCCGGTGGGAACATGATTGGCACAGCAACAGAAGTTGTTCAACAAGAGCGCCTGAGGAGAGACATAGGAATGATCGTTAACACGAGACCTCTGGTTGGTATTGACACACCCTGGGTCATTCTAAACGACTACAACGACGACGACCTGGACACCAGCTCAAGCTCTGACAGCGATCAGTCGGCCCCGGAGGATCGAGCGATTTTCCGGACCATCCGCGATAGGAGAACTCCCAGGGCTGCAGGCGACCCAATACCACTACCACCTTCGCCAGGTGAGGTTGCAGCAGCGGAGGCCTCCCGCCACAGGGCACGCGGGTACCGGGTGGGTGATCCGCCTGCCACACCGGTTAGAGACCTGGCTGAAGTGACAGGCGGACAATCTGCACTGCCGCCGTTCAGATGGGGTAGACTGACTGGGAATCTCCCGGAATCTGGCATAACCAACTCTGGCATCTCCCGTCTACACCGGCGACTCAACCGGCTGGCCAGGGACCAAGGGAGGTCTGGGAGAACCGGCGTGCACAGTTCCACATTGGCAACTACCGAGGACTTCTTCGGAGGGCTGATCACAACACGCACCGGCGGTGCATCACAACCTATCACTCAACCAGAGTCCCCGCCTGGCTCTGCCGGCGCAGAAGGTGAAGGACCAACCGAGGGTGGCGATGAGATTCCAGAGGCCAGCCCACCCGACGGTCTAGGGTTGCCAGAGCTGCTTCCAGCCGGTTGGGGTAGGCGTATAACCACTTCCAGTGATGCTGTAAGGGAGAGGGACGGTTCTCCGCCGCGATCGTGGCCTCGTTTTCTCGGCCGGCCGGATACACCATCACCACCACCATCGCTACCGCTACCACCGCTACCGCCCCAGCCTCCACCTGTGCGGTTCTCGGTCCCAGGCAGTGAGGGACAGCCTCGGCGTCGGAGGCCTACACCATCTCGCTTTGTAGGAGGAGAGCCTATACCCGATCCTATGATACCCACAATAGGTGTCGAAGACTCTCCTATTGGGCCACCTACTCCCAGCCCCACCGCCGCCCCGGTTGCGCCGGCTACCCGAGATACCTCTCACCCCCGCCACCCTAGACTACCCGCCCATTGGCAACAGGGATCCACCCCAACACCCCCGAGCCCGAATAGGGGGCATCAACCCGGCCGCACAACTATAAGAAGGCCAGGAACTCGCCGATTCCCAATACTCCCGCACACATTCGTGGACCCGAATGAGCACACGCCCAACCCCGTGATCCTCGTAACAGGTGTTGAGGACCCCGTTGTCAGGCCACTGACTCCCATAGCCACCGCCGCCGCCTCCCCCGCCATCCCGGACAACCCTCATTCTAGATCACCCACCGACTGGCACTTCGAATCCACCTCGATACCCTCTAGCCTGCGTGGAGCGCAACAACCCGACCACACAACGCCCACTAGAAGACCGGGAACCAGCCGGTCTTCACGCCTCCCACACGCCCCCCTGAGCCCCGTCGGCGAACCCACGAATCCCATTCCCCCAACCACCTCTAGGAGTACTACCTTTTCCCTAGAAACCCTACCCATGGGCTCTGAGCAGCAAGAAGTCTCGGAGGCCCCGCTGGCCCTAGAGGACCAGCAAGACCCCGCTGATCTCTCTGATGAAGTCTCCCGACGGATCACCAGAATAGCGGCCCCGCGTAGACGCTCCAGGAGAGGACTCCCCCGCCCGCTACCCCAGAGTCTACGGCGAAGCGGCGAGAGCAGAACCGAGCAGTCGGGGTTTCAAGGGTTAGCTGTAATAGGAGAAGATATGGCCAGGTCCATTGCTGGTCGCAGGGATAGGTTCTCACGCGAGAGCGACGGCCAGGCTAATGAGGACGAAGGAAGGGCGCTTGAGATCGCCCGTAGACAGTCGCTGATTGACATGCAGCAGAGGAATACCAGCCTTCCGTTGTTCAGGCAGCGGGGGAGTGCGGGGGGTGAGAGCTCTGCTGTTGGGGGGATTGTGGGAGAGGGCCTTGGGGAGGTTAGTGTCCAGCAGCTGGCCGAGGGAGAGGAGGAGGAGGAGGAGGAGGAGGAGCCGTTTGAAAGGAGGGGGAGGGGGAGGGCTAGGAGGAGGAACTTGTTTGCTACCCCGTGAGTATTAGTGGTGAAGTATTATTCTGGCAGTTTTGTTATAGATTGTTTGATTATTTTGGCTATGCTTTTTGTTTCTGCTCGTTTTGCCTTGCTTCCGTTTATTTTTGTTTCTTCCTGAGTTTTTGATAACAGGATATCGCATACTTAATACTGCTTATATCCCGGGCTAATCCGCCCTTGAGTACCAATGTTTGTTTTGTTTATTCGTTTATAGTTTATTGTTCACAGAGTTAATACTGTCTTTTGGATTCAAACATCGTCCCATTGTGTCTACGAGTGATACTGCGTGATTGTTGCCTCTCGGCTTAGGCCGACTAGCTGGAGAAGAGGTACAAGGTCCGGTAAGAAGCTACGGAGCAGTTATTCAAGGTTAGGCAGCCAAATATATCCCTGTCTGTTCCGGTTAATAGGTTCCTACCCTTGTACTAGAATGATACAGAAATGGCTATGAAAGGGCCGGGAATAGAAAAATAGGACGTGGATACCAGGGATTGTCTTGATGGGTCGGACTAGACTAGCCTGAACTGCAAACTAAGAGGAGAAAGCCAAACGGCAGCTCAGAGGAACTAAAGGCAATGATAAGACATGAGAGGAGGCACCCAGCTCTTTCCTTCTTAATCCAAGCCGAACACGGTAATCCCCGGACAGTGCCCTACCATGTTACGAAAGGCCAGGCTCACAGAGGATATCTGAATTCGCTCTAAACTGTACAGAACAACACCCTCCCACAGCATTTTCCAGCAGATACAGGACTTAAATCTAACTTGACACCCGTAGAAATATCAGTATGGGACACCTGAAGATAGGTCGATAAATAGCTTTAAATCAATACACTATACTAAAATAACCGGAAAATGGCTACAACCAAAACTATCAGTCTTAATAGCTTGAGAAGCATTTTTGTGGAAACAAGGCAGGTTCGGTTAACCTACTCTGCACAAGCTCTCTCGAGAAGGGTCAAGAGATACACTAGACTAGACTACCACCTTCCCCCCCTACCACCCCAACAACAACTCTGCGCGGCCTCCCTCACTACTTGACCACCTTGGACATTCACAGTCCCGCCCTTTCTTAGGGTACATTCTGCATATAAGGTGACGTCTTAGGCTTTACGAATATGTTAACGTATGATAACTCATGTTTCGAAACCTTGGGCTATGCTGTTTTTAGGAGGAGGGGGGAGTGATGGTTTAGATTCACCTCGCGCACGGTATGATGCCTTCAGCCATCCTCAGACTCCTAGCGCCCAACTAGTTCGACATGCTCATTGGATTTAGTATTGTCTTTCGAATCCTCCCCATCACAGCTCCCATTACGACTTACTTCCGCAAAATTCTGACCCTCCGCGATAGGGTCACTTTTTTTACTCCTCCTCTCGTGACCCCGACTATCACCCCCCCCCCACCCTCTGACATCGTTGGTGCGTAGTCCTCATTGGCTAAACAATCGTTACCACTGGCAATATTCGGAAAACCCCTGCAGGTGATGTGAAATCAGCTGCCAATATCTTCCGCTTCAAACCCCTTCCCTTCAGCCGCCAATCTTCTTCTCTTCTTCTTCTTCTTCTTCTTCTTCTCTTTACCTCTCACGAACGGCTGGCTGGCTGCACCCGCGTGGACCGGGCATTTTTTGTTAAAATAGATTTGGTAGCAGTGTGGAAGAAGAACCTTTCCTAGAGCTATGGCAAGTGATGTGCAGTACGACACATATAATCCACTGGAACAGTAGATGAGAGCAAAGAAGTGGTAAATTGGGAAGTGGCATCCTAGATGTTTTTTAGAGGGGAAACCAAACCGCTCGTCTTTTTTTTAATTTTAATTTTTTACTTTGACTGCCGGTATTTACCGGTAGTGGAACTATACCCTCTTATCGATGGTTCACTCTTTTGAACCTATTGGATAAGGTCATTCAGCCCTACTCTTTAGATTAGAACCACTATATGCCTACTAGGGAACGGGTTTCCATGTGCGGAATTGGGCCAATTCCCATCCGTTTTTGGAAATCACTGTGGTAGCGGTTGCTCAAGCAGGTATCATGGGAATGGGCATTGACGGGGTTGTGCGTGATGGTAATGCTTTAATGCTTCATAAATACTGGTACACCATTAGCACTAATGGGTAGTTGGGTGGGAAACGGTTTTGTAGGGTGTGGTGTAGAGATGTTGGTTATCAGCGAACGAATCACAGGCCTGCTTCTATTCTAGCCACGAGGCACCGGAGCTGGTGGAGTTCCTTCTAGGTTTTGAACCAAGTACTTGATACGCCGAGCTATTATGGGAAGTGATCCATATAAGTTAGTTTGTGTATGATATCACCGTCTCATTGCTTCTTTTTTTATTATTTTATTATTTACCACCTACTCTACCGCAAAAGCGCTTACCCGATACCTATATCTTAATCTCTGTTCAAAGAAATAGAGCAATTCGCTTTATTCATTTTTACCCCTTTAAAAACATAGATAAAAAAGGCTCGCAGCCGGATTGGCCCATTAGTAAGAGATGCGAAGCAAAAAGCGGAAAAGAGAGAGAATTCCTTCCCCTCTTACTACCCGATCATCTCGATCAAATCCCTTATTTTTCAATTTTCCGACCTTACTTCCCTTTCCCCTCCTTCCAGGCCTTCTCCCTCTTCTCATCCACCCTCCCTAGGAACGCCTGCCGGTCCAAATAAGACTTATCCCCAGAAGTGTGCTTCTTCAGCTCATCTCCAATTCCCTCTTTATCCACAAACCCGGCCCAATCCAGACGACTCTTTTCCAAAGTATTTAGTTTCGGCGCGGAGGCTGGTGTAGCGGGCTTTCGTGCTGCAGCGGCGGAATCGAATGCCGAGGCGCGCTTTTTAGGCGGTGGGCGGCGGGATGGTAAACCATTGGTCTGGGCGGAGGGGGCGGAAGAAGTAGGAACAGAAGATGCGGGAGGTAGTGTAGATAAATACGTCTGCGCTTCTTGTGAGGATTTGGGAACCGTTTTCCCTTCCGTGACAACGTTACCAGCGAATGTGTATGTTCGGGAGATTGTTATTGTTTCTTCACCAAGTGTGTTCGTACCTACCCTCACTCCGTCTCCCTTGTCGCTCTTCTCCTCGTCTGGTGCCCCCCGCTGCTTTGTTTCCGGAAGAGGGCTCCTCCCTTTCGGGCTCGGCTTGGAATTCATCTGCCGCCATAACTCATCCACATCTGTTGTCGCCGCCCCCGCATCCCCGCCTAGAACTCCCCCGAGCTTCCCCTTCTCAGTGGACTCTTTTAATCGTTGCGCCCGAGTCTTTATCAGCCCGCCCTCACCGCCAGATATATCTCCGTAACTACCTTCCGACGAAGATGATCCCCTACGACGTTTTCGCTTCTGTTTGGGTTTTGTTGTCGACTGCTCCGGTTCCGAGTCTGATGGTTCTGACTCTTCTGCGGTACGTTGCGGGAAGGCGGCAGGGTCGAAGTCTTCGTCTTCCGCTGAGTTGTAATCTTCCTCGCCGGTTGTAGTTAGGAGGAGGGTTGTCGGGTTGGGTTCCTCGGAGGGGGATGTTGGAGCTCTGGTTTGGGAGCTGTTATGGGGTGATGGTGTCATTATGGCTGTCGATGTGTAGGCGTAGGGAATGGAGGGAAGACGCGACGGTTTTTATCGGAGGCGGTTGCTGCCTACGCAAGGTATAGTAAAGTGTGATAACCATCCCCCCGGATAAACCCTAACCCTAACCCGTAGCATTCTTCGTGAGGAAGGATAGGAAAATAGAAAGCACCCATGAGGTTATAGTAGGCTACAGACACCAACGAAATATCTACAATCTATCGGGATATAACATACTATCTCCTTTGGGAACTAAGGAGAGAAAAAAGAGAAGTTATACAGTGACCAATCCTTGGGCTTTCAGATCCATCAAAACAGTACCCTCAGCCACCTTTTCCAGAGCCTGCCAGAATATCCTCTCTGTAGATCCCCTCGCACTGCCATCACTAGATATCATATCCTTCTCCAATGCATCCTTGGCAATCTCTTTGACATCGTTATACAGCCCCCCCCTTTCCAGCGCCTTCATAATCAACGTATAGGCTGACAATGGCAAAGCCCTATTTTCCCCCTCCATAGCTGCCATCACCGACCTTAGTCGTTCCACTTCTCCCATCTGAGCGTACCCAACGGCGAGACGGGACCAAAGCTTCTGATCCTTAGGAACGCGATTGGCTTCGACTTGCTGCCACAGCTTCTCGACGCCGAGAAGATCTCCCTTCGAGAATGCATATCTGATGACGGTGGTGTAGGTCGCAGATGTGGGCTTCAATCCCTTCAATTCCATAATCTTCCAAACGTCCTGTGCCGCTTGCTCATTACCGGTTCCCAGTAGCCCCTCAATGATAGTGGTAAATGTCACTTCGTTTGCTGGCACTCCCGCGGCCTCCATGTACTCCAAGAGATTCCTGACTTTTTTCAAATCCGGCTTGGTGGGAGAGTTTTTGTACAGCCCATCCAACACCGTTGTCGCAGTGAATATGTCGGCATCTATACTCGCAGCTTGCATTTCCTGTAGCAGTGAAATTGCCTCGTTAAACTTCTTCGATCGGAGCAGTGCCCGTAGCATCGTGTTATAAGTCGTCAAATCCGACTTGATTCTCATTCTAGTCGCGACCTGGAGTGTTTTCTTGGCCTCGTCCATGTGCTGGTGTTTCAGTAGCCCGTCGAGTACGGCGTTGATGGTAGCGGTGGTTGGCTTGAGCCCAGAGTCTTGCATTTCCTTCAAAACTTTCATTCCTTCTGTTGTGCGGTCGGCCATGAGCAACGCGTGAATACGTGTTGTCCACAAAATGGTGTCGGGGATAACTCCGCTGGTAATGATGATTTTCCAAACGGCCTGAAGACAAGACCGATCTTTGTCCTGGAGTTTTCCGGCTTCGGTCAGTAGCATGTTCCACGAACGCGGCTTAGGAAAAATCCCGCTTCTTGCCATGTCGTTCCAGGTCTCAATTGCGACTTCTCTTTCTGCCAGGGCCATGAAAGCCATGACAAAAACCATAAAGTTCTCCTCTGAGAACGGGATCTGGAAATCTTCAGATTGGGTTCTGAGAGAGTCGTAATATTCCTTTAATCGCACTCCGTCCTTGTATTGAACAGTCGCTCTCTGGAGAAGTGGGGGTACTGTGAGTAACTTTCTGAGTTCAAATTCCTCCGCCAGTTTCACAAGCCGCGTCTGCATTTCTTCCTCAAAATAGTGATGCGCCATATATTTCCCAAGAAACACAGCGTTGGGGAGCTGAGAAAAAATGAACAAGGTTCTCTCCAAATCCTTGTGATGTTGAGTCGCAACCTCCATCGTATGAAGAAAGGTGAGATATATGGTCGAAGCAATAGCAGAAGGGCTGTTGGAAAGTCGAAACCCCCATCGGAGAGAAGACCACAGCATGTCTCGGTCTATGTCACTCGTTTCTTCCCCCCCCTCAACTGTCTGCCGACGAGCACCAGTTCTGAGGTGGTCTTCCTTGTAGTACTGAATAGCGCTATCAAGCACGGGTACAACCAGCTCGGGGCTTTTGCCTTGTCGCAGCATACTGGTAAGCAGTAGGCGATACTGGCTGTCATTCGCCAGAGCCATAGACCTCAATGTCTCGAGAAATTCTGCAGCCGGCGGTAGCTCACTGTGCTGAGGCCCCTCCTCGATCAATCCTTCCAAAAGCAATTCAACAACAGGTTTTATGGCTTCATCCGTAACCTGTTCTGATGCCGGTTCGCCGTTTCGGTACCCTGGGTCAGAAATCTCTAGCCACGCAGCGTATCCTCCAGGTAGGTCCCTATCTTCCAGGTGCTTCTCAAGGCGTACCAAGTCCTGGCGAGATAATCTGAGAGAGGATTGTCTCGTGCTAGGCAGGTTGAACAAAGGTCGGATATGCGGAGCACCCTCTGGGAGCCCTTCCGGGGTTGCCGCCTCATTGAGGGAAGGTGTATTTGGATATGCTTCTCCTCCAAATGCCAGCCACCTGGGACTTGGGTGGAACAATCGTTGACTAGAGGCTAAGACCAGCCGGGGGCGTGGAGGGGTCCGGAGGAGCCTTAAGCATGACCGACATATTGAAGAAGTCGTTCCCTATCCCAAACACGATTAGCCTGCGGTAAATTGACATTATGGGGGTGGAAATCCCAAACCCGTAACGCAGAAGCCATTTGTGAGGAATTTGCTCTTCGCAGGCTCCAGTCCTCTCTTGCTCACATGGTGGGGTTGAAAAAAATTAGACAGGGTAACCAATACTCTAATTTGGTTCCTGATGAGATACATACAAAGCCAAGCCTGGGCTAAGCTGAGTCCATGAGAAACACTTGAAGGGTTTGAGGCTTGTTGATACTTACCATGTTGAAAGCGGCACAGAGAACTGCAAATTTGAGCACTTGGCCGCGATAACCTCGTATACATATTTCGGTATCAATTGTACTCGAGCACACGATCATAATATTATCACAATAGGACTATTCCCTACGCCGGCAAAGAGTTGAAAACATCATGCCGCCCCCGTCAGTTTCCAGGTTAGGATGACTGAGGAGAGTTTGGCTCTCCAACTCAGTATCCCCATGTGACTATTGGCGCAAGTGTGCTCTGTCCCAAATGCTGGCAGGCGGCACACGTCTTGTTGGTCCAGAGTCGGTGAGAAAGCGTCAAAGCCCACCCGTTCAGGCCCTCCACCCGAACAGCTAAACCCGAATAAGAAACTTTCAAGCAGGTTACCCGGATGAACTGCCACTGTTCTGACCACAGCTCCCTTCCTCATGCAAACCCCACCAATCAGTATCTGTTCGGGTGGGGCCTGTTCGGGCGGATCGTGACGCCCGCTGCTTCCCAATCGCCTAGTAATAATAGCCACGTATCATAATATTTGTTACCAGCATTCCCTCAAGACTTCATACCGGTACATCCACCAAGACCCTAATAGAGAGAGACGGCTAGAGGACGGTAGTGAATCTGCTACGTGGATCTTGGCTCTGCGGTGCCGTGAAGCTACTATACAAGTTGTGCCATTATCATTTCTTGTGAGAGTCATTTAGACCCTCTTCCATCCCCATTCACTTCCAATACATTTCCAACCGCTTACAGTAGTGAATATAATACCGGTGTATCTCCCTAGCCATGGCAAGTCTAGACCCTCGCCCTCCTTACTCTCCAGACGAGCTTGCTGCTCTATATCCTTCAAACCTACAGTTACACCTCGTTCAGGTTATATTCCGGCATGGTACGGGCCACACTCCTGAAAGTGCATTGGACTGAGGAAGTTAATTTTTATCGGGGGGGGTCTAGGTGAGCGGACACCTGTTGCCACGCGTTTCCAGAATGCTGGGCTTCCACAATGTGAGGTCACCTCATTACCCCCCACCGTATGAATCCAGTATTGATGCTGTATAGTTTGGCCTTATTGTCAGGCTGCTTCCCGATTCAAAGCTGCGGTGATGGAGCCTAGGGCGAATTGGTCCTTTCTCACTTTCCAACGTCGGATTGAGACTCCCGGAAAGAACGGGGAAAATGCATTAGCCAAGGGCCCGGGTGGTGAGAAAGATAATCTTTGGTAAGTCTGCCTACTTAACATAACGGGAACAACGAACAGGGGAGTAGAGCGAGCAGCCCTACCAGATTTGGAGTTTGTCATCAGATTTTCCGGTCTTTTGCTCGCTGTCCCCCTCTGTCCGTTTCCCCCATACTATGTATGGCCAACATGATCCCCATTTCAACCAACAAAGGGCTAACAAACCCGGATGCTATCGGCCATTGGCCCTGGCAATCCCAAAAATAGTCTCCCAGGGGAGCTTACAGACCGCGGAAGGGAAACCACACTGCAGCTTGGGCAGAGGTTACGCCATTTGTATATTCACCAACTTGGATTCCTTCCCGAGAGTCTCGGAAACCAGTCGGAATATTACCTACGGTACTTACAAGTCTAAAGGCACGACTCCCGATAAAATAACAAGCTAATCACGACACTGTGGTATAGGACTTCGCCTATACACCGAGCCCTTGAGTCACTCCAACAAGTTTTCACAGGCCTTTATCCATCCACAAACAGATCTCCCACGGACCCCCCGCTCGCGATCCATACAAGATCCTTCACTGAAGAGAACATATTCCCCAACAACTCAAATTGCAAACGCTTCGACCAGCTATCGCTCGCATTTGCCAAACTTGCTGCAGAGAAATGGAATGAGTCCCCAGAGATGCAGTACCTGCAATCCCGCCTTGGGAAATGGACGGGCGGGAAGATCGCTGTTGACGGGCATCCAGCGCTGTGCGGAATAACGGATAGTATAAATACGACGCTAGCTCATGGGGAGGCTACGACACTTCCGAATGAGTTCTACGATCCGCGGGCGAGAGAGATCATGGATGAAATAACCGTAGATGAGTGGTTCCGTGGATACAGCCAATCATCAGAGTACCGAAGGTTAGGCGTCGGTTTGATCCTAGGAGATATTAAAGACAGGATGTTAGCTTCTATTAAAGGTGGTACGAATGAGGATGGCCGATTGAAGATCGGGCTGATGGGATGCCATGACACCACTATTGCCGGGCTATTGGCCAGCCTTGGAGGATTCGACGGAAAATGGCCGCCATTCACCAGCTCGATCGCTTTTGAGGTGTTCCGGGAGAAGGGGCATAACAAGAACCGATACACATTCTCGAAACCCTTCGGCCTCAAGAACAAGGAGGAAGGGTGGTATGTGAGGTTGAGATACAACGACAAACCGATTTATGTCAAGGGCTGCAAGGCGATCGGAAAGCATCTTGAAGGGGATGAGAGCTTCTGCACATTGGTATGGGTGCCTAACATACAAGTAACAAACCTGCATTTTATCCTTGCTAACACATAGTGAAGACCGCATTCAAGGAAATCGTCGAGAAGATGGCGCCGCAGAACTGGAAGGAGGAATGCCTGAGAAACATGGATAGAACGGGAATTCCACCCGTCGAAGAGGTGGAATGAATATTCTCTGATTTTCACTGATTGGCCCGAGTAAGGTTTTGAGCGGAAGGGTCTGGTTGGAAACAATACCGTACCACATCTTCCAATAAGCAATGTCAGATTACGAAATTAGATGAGCAGCTAAGCATTGGAAGGGTCTAAACCTTGTCTTTGCCCAATGACTTGTAAGGATTGGCCACCTCTCTACTCTACTCTTAGTCCACACCAAATCTTGTGACGGAAGTCTTGATTTGTAAATTTACGACTTGAAGCGTCATGACTTGATTTATCAGCCCATTCGTATCGAACCCTGCCTGAATTTTTTACCGCGGTATTCACTCTGCATAACCGCGCAGGTAACCAGAACACATCCGTCGAATCATCCAGCCCCAGAGTCCTTCGAGTACCGGGTCCCGATGGGATCTGCGAGATTTGTATGCACCAGAGTCCTTCAACTCGAGAAACTTGCATAAACGCTTCTCAACCCCGGGCCAAAGTCCCCTGCCAGTAATGAACAGAGTCTACCGGTAGTCTACCGTATCCATAGACTGTCGGTGTCATACCCGAACCAAAGCACATGGCACATCCTCGTCCCCCGCCTCGAACCAAGTCAAGTCGTCAGGCGAAGTCAAGTGAAGTCAATCCAAGCACCTATCACAATCCCTCACTCGTACCACACACTCCCTCTCTGACCAGCCACCCATGCCGATCATTCCAACCACCCCTCACACAATTTTGCCTTCGCATCCTTCCATCCTTCCATCCCTGTTCCTTCTCCGCTGATCCATCAAAAGCCGACCGAAGATCCTCCCCCCGCCCCCCGCCAAAAAACAAAAAAGGGAAACTCCCTCACGCACTCCACACAGCCACCCAATATCCCAAGTTCCGAGGCCACCCACCAGCATAACAACCAACTACCAGTAGGCAGAGTTGGACCCTTCCCTTCCTTCCTTCCAAGATAACCCCCTCCCCTCCCCACCTCTCCACACCTATCTCCGTCAGCCCTACAACCTCGGGATCCAGAGATAAAATTAAAAACCCCCTTGAGCGCCTTCCTGACATGGTATAGCCTAAGTCCTCCTCCTCCTCCTCCTCTGCCCGTTGTCAGATCCCATCATTAACTGGTTTTCTCGCAATTCCGTTAACCCGCCGCTTGGTTTAAACCAAACCTACATACCCGTGCCGTATGCTAGCGCTGTGATTCACAAAAGGGATGATGATCCAAATCCAAATCCAAATCCAAATCCGAAGGCGAAGGCGAAGGCGAATCCCAAAAAAGGGTCTTTACGGTTGCCATACAAGTATACCGTACCAGTACGAAAGAGAGAGAAAAGGGAAACAAACTTGGTGTGGGGTAATTTAGATGTGGGCTGTTTTTCGCCACCCTCTCTCTATGTCATCTATGTCATCGCGCATCTGGGAACCGAGTGAGTTAGTTTGTGTGTTTCACAAGCGCTGTGTTTCACAGGTGCGGGCTGGGCTTGAGTTTGGGGGGTTACACTGGAGTCAATAAGTAAATATTGCAACTTGGGTATATAATATTATATACAGGCACCTGCCTGTACAGGTATTTAGTTACTCGTACAGTACTAAACGGCGCTACAGTAGAGCATAATACCGTACTACTAGACTTACTATCCACAGTAAGACTCAAGTCCTGAGCCAAAAGAGCAAAGAGTTTGTGAGAAACCCAACTAGGATAATGTGAAACTGCCGCTGTGGAAAAAACTCAACAGTAGTAACTTAGTAGCCAAAAGAAACCTGCATGGTAGATCAGACAATCGTAAACTGATTACTGAATTCAGAACTTTGATTATAGTTCTAATTATAATTATCCTTCTTCGTTTCGTTTGACATTTGGCATTATTTACTGGTATTCACCGGGACTTCTGGGGTGTGTCTCACAACTCTCCCCAGCCGCTTGTAAGGTAGGGTACATTATTATTTAGTCTAGTCTACGTTCGAAGTGTTTTCAAAATACGCAATTTGCAGTCCCTCTTAAAAAAGGCCCCCCCCCCCCGAGTATCGAGTTGCGCGTGCGGTACGGTTCTGGTGGGGAGTTTCAGAATACTACGGGGAATAGGAGAGTTTGTTCGGGATTGAAGGGAGAATGAGAGTGTAGGAGGGGGAAGAGGAGGGAGAGGAGGGAGGACTTCGTGTGATAGAATGTATAAGGATTGGTAGACCAGACGGTAGTCTATTGCACGAGTAGATATTTTATTGCATTAGTAGTGCATGAGCGGGTAGCTACTCGAGTAGTTGTATTATTATACAAGCGTGACGCGAGTATAGTATACCGTAGTGTAGTAGGTAAAAAGCGGGGGAAGGATACAGGCAGACTAAACCAAACCAAACATACAAGCACCAACAAATCCTAGACTATCATGTCCAGTTAGTACAGTACAGTACGCAAGTAAACTATCCTGAACGAACTTGACCTATTCAACTGACCAACTAACCAATCACCCAACTGCACTAACGTAGAACACCCAAAGCACCTGAAACCCAACTACCGCACTGCAGACAAACTTTGTGATACCAGCACGGTACTCCACAGTACCATAAACAGGAAGAAGAGGAAAAAAGAAAGAAAGAAGCCAAGAAAATGCAAAGGAAAATCAGGCATATTCGTACAAACGCATAACATGGCTCTTCATTTTCATTTTCATTATCTTTCCTCCAGAAAGCATACTCTACTCTACAAGTAGACTACAGCATGCTCAAGCAGACGCAAACCAAGTCGAGTCAATTTAAAGTTAGGTTAAACAGAAAGATCAGCCGTTCGTTTTCATTACGTTCATCAGTTGAGTAGGGAAAAGCAAGAGGTACCAAAAGTTAACAGAAGGCGGAAGAAAACGAGCCAACGAAAGTATGCTATGTTATGCTATGCTATGCCATAGACATCTAATATGATGACGATGCCGTGTCAACTGAGAAATGAACTACGAGAAATACGAGAAATTAATGTTCCTTCCTTCGTGCTTTCCATCCCTTCGTTTCCCTCCCCACAAGCTTAGGTTTGAAAAGGGGTTGAATGATACAATGATGGTGATGATGAATCGGTAAAACAGTTGAGCCGTGAAGACGGTGATGAAAAGGACGATGGTGATGATAAAATGAAGAAACAAATAAATAAGCATAAATAAACGGCCATTCCCTCTTTTTTTTTAGAAATAAAGTTAGATAGATAAGACGACCCTAATAACCCATAACAAAGCAGAAGCGGATAGGAAAAATTGATGATGATGACGATAGTAACCATGAATAAATGTTAAACCAAAGGGAAAGAAGAAAGGAAATAAGTGAAAACCCAGTATCGAAAGAGAAAAACCCCTCAAAATACATATTTAAACAGGAAAAGAAAATGATTTGAAAAGTGAAACACTTTGCACCCGAGAACACCTTATATCAAAGCACATTATAAACCAATTCGTAAGGAAAGAGGAAAGGGAGGGGAGACCTGGGAAGAATTAAGAAAAAATCAAATACAAGAAACAATGTGTATTGAAGCTCCCTTCTGGAGCATCTCGTCAAGAAACCAAAGGTTGGATAGTGAGTTGGTTCGAGGTAAGGTGAAATCCTGTTGGAAAGCCATTGCCGTATTTGATATTAAAGGACTAACTGTTCATATTTCCCCACTACCGGTTCCATCTGCATCGCCCTGCCTACGAATGTACTCGGACATTCTGCCCCCACGAACGATAATCAAAACTATCGTCGCCATCTTTGGTACCCGGGGAAGATAATCCGTTAGGTCCCGAGGAGCTATTAACCACACTTCCCAGCCCCCCCCTTAAACTCTTACTACCGCTAGGGTTTGGATGCGATGGTACCTGAGATGCCGATGACAGGGAACGTTTTGGCGACTTGTCGGTCTGTGCAAAGTATTCCCAGTCAACCGGATCCCACGGCCTCTTCTGTTGATACTCCACTCCAATTCCACCCACCGACCCCTCCGCATTCTCTGATTCCGGCTCATCCTGCACATACCCCACAACAAAACCATCCTTATCTCCAAACATAACCATCGGCTTCCTGTCCATTATCTTACCGGGACTCCGACTCGGCTTTTCCACAGCAAGCGGCCCAGGACTGGTGACAGATGTACTGAAAGGAGTGGAAACGATGTTACTGGGTGGAGCAGTGAGAATCCATCTCGCCCAAGTATTGCCTGACAAACGCTCCATCGGCACAGTCACCGCCCTCGGCTGAGCCCAAGCCGCACTCCATAGATATACCACACCTTGCTGCTTTGAAAGATCTGCTGAACTTCCATCACTACTTGGCGCACACTGAATCATTAGAAGATCAGGGATGGTTGGGTGCCAACTGATTGACCGGATAGGATTGAGTTGAACAAGAACAGCGTACGGCCGGAGTAGCTTCAAAGACCAAATCCAAACAGTAGTCGGCATGCAGTCATTTCTGGTAGCAATAAGCGTCCCATCCGGGTTATTGAACGCGATTGTTGAGATGCCAAGCTTGGACTGGGTATCGGAAGGGCCTGACGATATTATGGGGAGCGTCGTTGGCTGTTGCGCCTGCGCATAATATCTATCATGGGGCGGGTTTGTGCATTCAGACCAAACCGTAACACCTGGAAGTCTAACGGTCCTCGTGTGGTTCATTTCAATCACCTACTCATCATAATTTAGTAATCGATCCATCAACCGTGAAGGGGCTTGGTACCGGCGAGAATGTGTAGTTACTCAGGAAAGCCAATCTCCCATCAGAACTCCCGATAGTTAAAAAGTCCCCCCCAGGGCTCCATTCAACGCTTTTTACACCAAGGCCATCGCAACGCTTCTCATATGTTCTATACAAATGCCCGTCCGCGGTGTATACAAGAACCTTATATCCAGAAACTGCTGAGTCCCATACCGCTATCCATCGGCCACATGGTGACCACTTAAGGCCTTGTGCATCTAGGGTTGGTAATGTAAAACTTGACGCAAGTTTGTAACTTGTGTGCTGGTGGACACTTATCACATCATGTGTTGATGAACGAGTGAGAAGCGCGAAATGAGCAGTGCAAGGACGATAACCGTAGCCTGCCACAACTGTCATTACTGGTTCATCATGTTTTCAACAATGCATTCATACCTTTTGTAGGGAATTTTGGATTGAGTATCTCTATCAGTTTTGATGAGGTCAAATTCCAAACGGTCACCTTGAGCTATTTTCACCCAAACACAGTCAATCTTCGTTTCTTCGTACGGAAAGGCTAGATTCCAAGAATCCCACCTGAAATTCAGAAAATACAACAACTTCATCTGCATTTCTGCCAAACTGAACGTGCCTTATTCCCCCAAACCCCTGTTTGATAGTTGCAGTCCACTTTTCATCCTCCACATCATATACTTGGATTGATTGGTCGTCCGCCAATAATACGCGTTGTCGTCCGCCACCTTCTTCCTCAGACTTATCTATCCCACTCCTTCTCTTCCCTATTACAGGGATTCCATGCCATGCCGGTGAAGTGAATGAGTTATTCAGGTATGGTGACCACTTGACAAAACTTATTCGAGAGGCAAAGTCGGGGTCCAGTGGTATTATCCGTTTCACCTGGAGTGTTGATGTTGAACGGAGTACAAGTCTCGGGTGCACGATCGAGGCAATTAATGATCCATTCGGCGAAGGTTGTGTGAAGTGTGAACCTTTCGAATCCAAAGAGTTAGCAATCATAGGCAAATAGTGTTGTCAAATGAAAGAAGGATCCAGCAACCATACCCTTGAACTCTGTCGAAAATTCCATGCTCGATAATGTATTTCTCCGCAAACTTTGTTGTAATTTAAGGACCTGGGAGGCAGGATCCCTCACCACTGCGATTCTGTGTGGTGTGTAGAGTAACGGGTAGAATGGACCGAGAAACCCCCGCCCTCCAGACCAGTGGGTATTCTAAGAGCAACGGTACTCGCTTTCCCCCGAGGCAATAGGTGAGGAAGTCTTGACGTAGGTACCGCTAGATCGATCGGTGGCTGTCTTCTGTGATATCTTCTTTCCCTCTCCAGTTGAGGGGACCCCGGGACTTGACACTTGGGTGCGTTTATGCAGTCTGGCAGGGCACGAGCAAAGTAGAGGAGAGAGGTAGAGCCCGATCAAAGAGAAAAAGGTCGATTTAGAGGAGGATGTAAGAATCGGCCAGGCAGTGTGAGGTTGAGAGAGGGATGGTGTGTGGGAGGGGGTGGGTTGCTCAATTTGGTGAACCAATGAGAGCCGCGTGGGCTAAGCTCACTATTTTGCTTGAAGGTCCTCTAAAAGGGATTTTTCTGCTCTCACCTTCCCCGGCTCAAGTTGGGGGCTTTTCCCTATTTCCCTCTCACTCCTTTTCTAGGAGCAGCACTTCTTCTATTGCAACGCTAAGTAGCGTGGTGAGGGAGAATGGGCAAGGCGGTCAAACAACTCGAATAGGCACCAGTGATAGCCAGCGAGTGAGTAGGTGAGCAGGTGCGTGGGTGGGTGGTGGAAGCGCGGCGGCGCGGTGGAGTGGTGATAGTGTTTGGTGTGGGTACGGCAATGAGCTGGGCGAAGGGTTGGTGGGCAGAGATTGGCGGGTATAGCCCCTAGGATGAGTATGGTGGCCTGGGTTGAGGTGGAATGCTCTCACTCTCCCTCCTGTGCAGGTTCGCCGCTCACAAAAGTCACTGGGACAATAGGGTAGACTATTCTCCCACCTTTTTTTTTTTCTTTTTCGCAAGTCTTGTTCTTCCTTGATTGATCTGATACACAGCAAAAAGGCCAGTCAGCAAGGAATCAGCACAGTGGAACCCTGGACAAAAGTCAGTGCGTCCCGGGAAACACTGTGGCAGAGTAGGAGTGGCAGGGTGTTTGGTAGAGGTGCGATATGGAGAGGGCGCTGAAGCATGAAGTGTGACCGTGTTTGGAGGGGGGGGGGGAGTCCAGAAGGGGAAAGATGGATGGTTCGTTTCGCAAGGCAGAGAGCGCAGTACCGGTACTCGAGCACAGTACTAGTAGTCTAAGGGGTGGGTGCGCTCCTGTTCTCACTCTCGCTCTATTCTCAATTCTTTTCTGGTGGTATGGATTGGATGGGTGGATAGGTGAACAGATAGGTAGATGGTTGGTTGGATGGTTGGTATGGCATGAACGGTATGGATCTGCTTCGTGACGATGGTACTGACGATTGAGGCAGGGGGTTACTCTGGAGCATACCGGTAGTCTTCTGCCCTTTCAACTCCCCGGGGGGGGAGGCATACGGAAGGTGCTGCTGCCTGTCTGGTCCGCTGCTGGCTGCTGTAGTGTCGATGTCTCACACAACGCGTGGGGAGAGACATTTGTGGGTGGGATTACCAAAGTTAACGAGTACCGGTATGTACCTAGTACGACAGTAGTCCTCCTCCTTAGGAACATGCAACCACCGATACCGGTATGAAGACGCACTTTACTCGAGTACAAAATACCGGTATTCTAGAGGCTTTCTGTTGTGCTGCCCATCTTTTTGTCTCTCGCTGCGCAACGCAAAGTATGTCGGTGTCTACATTCGCAGGGAGTGAGGCCTTTCAAAAAAGCCTTCTCCTTCTTTGTCCTTTCCCACCGTAATTTCGCAGTTTCAACCGAGCTCATAACGTCACTTCTGTCAAGGGTCCACACGCGCATTTATCCATGCATCGGAGGCGCCAATAGCAGCCGCTCTTATGCTCTTCCCCACCAACGAATCATCACAAAGTATTTCCACCACACAGTACTAGCACTCGAGCAGTGTGCTCCCCCTAATAGGGTACCGTACCAGTAGGAAAACAATGCTTACCAGTCTGCAGTACTGTACTTATGCTTGGGGGTTAAGTCTGCGGGCATGCATACAAGAATTTTGAGAATCTCGGCCGCGGAGATCATTCGCAACACATATAAAACTTTGCAAAACCTTTGTTTAGTCATCCACAGACTTATCTCACTCCAAATGGTTTGCTGGTGTCGCACCGCCGACTCCTGAGGTAACTGGACCCCAGACAGCCCCCTCCCTACACAACTTGATCTCCCCGCTGTGCGAAGTATGATATAATACCATGCCAGTACCGTGCTCGAGTACTTGGACTGGCCTACTGGTACAAATGATGATACATAGCACAGAATGATTATTTATTTGATTTTTATCAAATCTCGCTACCCTTTAGCCACCCCTAACCTATGCCGCTACTGTTGTCAGAGGATTCTGTTCAGAGCCAAAGCAAGATAGAATGAGGGAAAGATTATCGAACTCCGCATGCCTTGTTCGGCCCAATTCACACCCCTGATACCGCATGATGCTACCCTCTCCATTACCATTGCTCTTCACCTCGGCAAATTCAGCTGGTCCTTTTCTCTCGATAATCGGGCTCAACTGTCTCGCCTGCGAACGGAAGAATGGAATGAACCGTGGCGACTTTCATGGATTTCGGGCTCGTATGGGGGAAAGGCTTTCGTTCTCGTGATCAGAAATGGGTGTACTAGTACCATGGGTCTCGCACTCATGCCCCACGAAGTGACTAACAAGACTAGGACGGAACGAATGACTAAAGGCGGCGAACAGGATGTATTGTGCTCGGTATGAGCACTATAAGATGGCGAAGACCAAACTCAAAAGAATGGTAAAGAGGTTACATTCGGTACAAGGGCTGACCTTCTCATCATCATCATCATCATCATCACCATCATCATCACCACCCACCAATCCGCCCCAAAAAGAGAAGTAAATCATGTGGACCCCACCCTGCCACCCAACCCCGAACATACTTGTACCCCAATTGGCTTGACTTTACGCACATCCCAGCATCATTTTCTTTTCTTTTTTCCGAGTCCCACCACCTTCCCTCCCCCTTCTTTGCAACCCCTAACAGGCCAAAGAAGTCTCCAACTCCCCCCACCCCAGCAAGGCAACGGTTGCTTGCCTCCTGCTTTCCTAAGTTTCCTTGGTAAACCATTCCACAGACGTCACCGACTAACCACCATGCAGACCAATTGCTTACTTGAGTACGGTACGGTAACCACTACTCGAGTAGTCTACAATCTTCTGACCGGGGATGATAATACCGGTACCCTCCTCGAGTAGGCGACATGGATCTCCGAATTCCATCAATGTCGCTCAGTGCAGTGACCGCCGGCCTGTGTTCTCCAACCGACGGCCTACCGGTACTCTCGTCGCTTGCGCTACAGGGTTGGGGGACTGCAGTGCTTGTGGCCCACTCGCCACATCAGAAACTACTTGTACCAGCACTGGTACAGTACTGCTCGTGGTTCAGCAAAGCTACATCCCAAGGACAGACTCCCCTTTAGAAAACCGTTAGACCAACAACAGCTCGCCTCAATCACGATTATCAACACGAATTCGCGTTGCCCCATCGTCTTACTTAGACCAACTCCCAGTAACGTTAATTAAAAGGTTGAACCCCATCCGCCATCTATCGACGTACCCACCCCCGACCATCCCCAGCCCACGCATCCAAATCCAGCGGGCATTTGCCGCCTCTCTCCTCCCGTCATTGCGCAAGAAAGTAAGTCCCTCACATGTAAATCCCGGAACGGAGCACAGGTTCGATTCCAGTCTGTTATGGTTGGTGCTTCGGAAAAACGCGTAAACTATTTCCTTTCCTTGTGCTTTCGGACAGCAGATCACTTTGGCCGTTCCCCACCAACCCAAACACACACACCCGGATGCTCAGTTGCTCACTTCATTCACCTGTTTCTCATCACCGAGCTAACTAAACATCTGGTCCCCCTCCCGAGAAAAAAAACGAAAACAAAAATACTGTAAAAACAAAGCCAGCTCCAACCAGAATACGTGTAGGTGATATCGGGTCACTTTGAGCGACTTGTGTATATGAATTACTCGAATTGTATCGCCGTTTGAAAGGGCAGAAAGATGGGCTAAAGAAAAAGAAAAAGGAAAAAGATTCCTCGTGCGGAAGAAACCGTTCGTCGCCTTGTGCATTGCATGCGAGATCTTCGTTTGTTTTGCTCGCTCTAACCTTTCGAAACCCGGAAAGAAGGAAAAAGAAAATAAAGTCCTTCCCCCTCATGACTTCACCCGGGCTATTTTCAAATCCATTCCTAAACCCCGTGCTCGAGTGCGGTACGGTAGTAACCTTTCGTTTTTCGGGGAAAGAGAGACCCACGATACTGTACGAGTACGGTATCATGATAACTCCAGGATACAAGGTAGACGGAGGCCTGACCAAAAAATTTCCTCTCCCTCTGGCCAGACTGTTTGATCAAAGTTACTCCTCCCTTTATGGGGGTATTCTCCCTTCAATTCAATCGGTCCTTATCACACTGGCTGCTGCGCTGTCCAGCATCGCACTCCTACAGGTGAGGGGATGTAGGCGGGCAGGTGGAAGACTGGTCCGTAAATCTTACACCAGGGCAACCAGTATTTATCCTTAGCCAGTAGATTTTCGACGGAGATGTGATTAAACGCCTCTCTTACTCTATTGCATCGTGACATGGTTCCCCCCTGCTCCATCTGGGATACGGGTATCATGCCACATAGCAAAAATATCGACCAGTTAACCCCGCCCACAAACAAACAAATGGCAGTATTTCCCTCTACCACCCCGCAAACCCTCTGCACCTCATCAGCCACACAGTCAATACTTCACCACAACCCCACCAGGAGATAAACAAAATAATAAATAAACATAACCCCCAGATTGGGTCTCAATATCCGTGCCGCGAGGAAAGGAACACCAAACGAAACAAGATCACTCCGGAGCGATAGCACGTCGGGAATTTATGGCTAAACTGCCGGTATTCAGTCATCTTGCATAAAGAATTTATATTAATACCCATTTCTCCTCTTTCATCCCCTCCCCCCCTCTCATAATCTCACTCGTTTGCGTAAAATTGCGCCACCACTCCCTTCCTTCCTTCCTTCCTTCTTCCTTCCACCGTCCGTCCCTCCTCTTTGTTCTGCAACGATCCGTATCCCACCGTATTCCGGCTTATTCGAGTACAAAGGAATTGGGGATCGGAGGGAGCTTGCCCACTATCGTACGCAAGGCCGGGGGTGCGGTAGAATAATAAACAGTCTACTTGGGACAAGGAAATGATTAGGGGGGCGCACAGGGTCTAGTACGGTATTTTACTTGCCTTGCGAGCAACGATCTAGCTAGCGAACCTTCTAACGCTGACAAGCTGTCTTCCTTCCCTACTGCAGCACGGTGCGGTACCAGCAGTGCTGTCCGATACTGCCAGCTGCACAGCACTCACAGAAGCTATGGTACCGTGCTAGTACAGGTACCTTGACTAAACATCATTGTAAAAGGTGGCGCTCCTGTACTTTCTCCCTTCTGTTGGGTACGATGCACAACACGGGGCACATACTCGAGTACACACCTCCCACCTCCACCCATCCCACACCGCACTGCACAGCACAGGACAGCACAGCACACCGCATCGCATTACCCGAGCACATAAAAGTGCAGTCCCCGCAATAAGCAAAAAAAAAAAACGTTGGACGGATGTGGTGGGGTTTTTTTATCTTTGGGTCGTTCGTTTGTACCAGTGTGCGTTTTGTGGGACCAGATGTGCTCTCCAGCATACACCGTATGACACAACAATCATACTTATACTGTAGGCATGTTAACAATGGCCTAGCGAGTTAATTTAAGCGAGTCCAGTGAGGTTTATAATGATGATAAAAAACTGCTCAACTCACCAATACCGGTGCCGGTATCGTTATTATTGCCTACTCGAGTATTATAAACGCACGCGCGCGCAGGTTGTTTGCAGATGGATGGAGGTTTGTATCATATCAGTTTTGGAGATATTTTTTCGGGGTTTGTACGATGTTTGGAAGAGGATTGTGATATCGGTATTGTAGATGAATGGGTATGGTACGGCAGATAAATAATAAGAAAATAACTCTATCCTGCGCGTGCCCACACTGCATACAGTGCAAGATTGCGGTGTCGGCTTTCTCTCAATTGATAGCTCTTGCTTGTGGTTTCTTTGCTTGGGGGTGGGTGGTTGGGTTGGATTGCTCGGTTGGAGTGGGTTGGACTGGGCTGGTCTCTTTTTTTTTTGACTCTTAAAGGGATGGTGGTGATGGTGCCCCTCACGCGAGACATTCGTTGATAGTTTGAATTGGATTGAGTTGACCTAGGTTTGATACGTGTCGGAAACGGCTTTTTAATTTGATTTTCGGTTTTGGTGTGCGGATTTCCTCACCAGTGACGATTCATACGGTATATGTGTGGCCTTGGTTTGATTTGGTTGGCTTTTTCTCCTTGGCTTTTGGCTGGGTGAAATGAGAGACATAAGCTAAACTTGCGGCGTTTTGAAAGATGAAGACACAAAAGGCAGTCAAGATACGGTACCATATTGTGGCTCAAGCGGCCGGTCGGTCATGCAGTACCGGTGAGCGGATACGGGAGGGAGGGAGGGAGAGCACCATACAGGAGAGGCAATACGGAAGCTCACCGCGACCGACAGTGCCAGTTTTGTGCTACACCCGGCGCGGCCGGAAGTTTATCATCTCCATCTCTCAAAAGATACCTGTGCGGTATCTAGCTGGCTCAGGCCTTTTGGTTCGTCCTTCAGCGTAAAAGGACTGTGTCGGCAGTAGAGATACGGTATCGAGCTGAATTGAAAGTGAAAGTGCAACTACATGCAGCATCTTACGACTCGTCTTATCATTCGCCTCCTGCCTTTCGTACGTAAAAAAAAAAAGTCACAGACACGGTACTTTCTCCTCCTCCAAGATGCCCCTCTTCTCTTCTTTTTCTCTTCATCCGGTAAATGCGAAATTCAACACATGAATTCGTATCACTTCCGGGTTGGGTCGCCAGCGGTCCCTTAGGAACCCCGGTAGACTGGAACTAGATGCTTGTTCACAGGTCATGTGGGGGGGCAGGTGTTCGTTATCTGTCGATGATAAAGGATAACTGCCTCCCTTCCTCCTCCCCCCCTTGCTCAAGCCTCAGGGTGTGGAGGATGAGAGTGAGGTGAGATGAGCCTTCCGGTAAGGCTAAGGCAATGAATGATTACCGTACCTGCCGCCGTATCATGCTATTTCTCTTCCCTTTAACTTAAAGTGAGACATTTAAAAGAATGAGGAAAAAATAAATGGTATGATGACATTTTTTACTCTTGATATCTATGATACACCAACTCATCATTTCCCCCCCCGCTGAGGCTGGGCTAGGTTTTCGGAATTTTGATCAAAGTGCGATATGGTGCTTCCTCTCAGAGATGGTGGATTACGAGGACTGCTTGCTGCTTGGGTGATTGCCCAAATGCTGCGTGCATCTTTGTTAGGTCCCTTATCTGAAGTTGTGGGTTATGCAACGACTGGGTGGATTATCGCTCGCAATAAATCTCGAGTGAGGAGTTGTGGTTGAGGGGCATCAATTGTGCAATGAAACCTTGCGGTTTCATTCCCATTTACTATCTGCCTACACGGATATTGTGACGTGAGACTCAATTCCTTCACGTGAGGGCGTTATTATCTCCCTTTCTTCGTCTCTCGCTTCTTTCCTTCCTACCTTCCCTCCCGTCGCTCCTGCTGCTACGGTACTTCCTTTTCTACCCGCCCCCTGTTCAGTCAGATATCTAATTGGGCTGCATGATCCAGAGCAAACTTTCCTTAATTCTGCACACGCTGGCCTTAGGCTTGCCTCGGTCTCGCAATTGGGGTGGCGTTTCCAAACTAAATTCTGGACCAATTGAGTAACACGCTGCTGAACGGGGGCGTGACGGATATCCGAATTGTTTCCGCCTAAAGAACTCGAGCGGAACCCGAGTTGTTGATGGAATTGAGCAGTGGGAGTAGTATTGGATGAAGAGTGGGGGGCCTAGTGGGAGGGTAGGGGCTTCCGTATCATCCCAGCCCGGGAAAGTGCAGGGTTACATATTCTTCCCGCATCGTTTTTCGCCTCTTGGGTCTCCTTCTTCCCCCACCTCTATATTCCTTACGGTAAAAAAATAGGGAGGTGGGGAAGAGCTGGGATGCGCTTATCTTTGAAGAGTATCACAATCTGAATTAACATGTATGGTAGGACTGCAGCAAGCTCGTGCATGGGATATAAGGAAACGCCCCGACTTAAACATCCGAACGAGCCCCCACTCTTCCAGAGATATGTTTTTGCTTTTCTCTAATATTCGCTTCTGACACCAATTGGGGGGCCTAGCCGTTCTCTGTGGCTGGCTTTAAATGGGGTGGGACTTTGACGATTCTCAGGGTGTTGTCTACTGGGATTTGGGAGATGTGATGATGATGGGGTTGATTAGGTATGGCCCTAAGCTCTTGAAGGGGTTACTTTTGCGCTGGGGTTTCGGACTTCCTCCCTTCCCGGGGTGGAATTGGTGTTTCTAGGGAGGCAGGGTGCCAGCGGATAGACGAATGGCTAATAAAAAAAGCCGAACCGCTTTTGCGAACCAAAAACCAAAGCTTTTCTCTATGCCTCAGCGTGCAGAATCCCCGATACCACCTGTTACAGCGCTAGTGCTCTTTCAATCACCGACCTGTAGCAGTTGGTCGGTTTGACAACGTTTCGTCTGCGAAAGAAGTGTTTGGGTAAAAGCTGTCATATCCGGTCGGTTGGGACCTAAGGGAAATCCTCAACCCCCTGGGGGAAGGGTTTCCTGAGGGCCGACGTGGCGGTTCAGGTGACATTTCTATGGCAGTTTGAATGGTCCGGAAGGTGGGCTTCCAATATCCTCCCCTGATTGCGGGTTAGAGGGACGAAAAATCACATTCTTGTGATCTTTTCTCCCTAGCAATTGGAACTTGGACGCGGGTCAATCCCTGGGGTTTTTGCGGGTCACTTTGTGCTCTTGTAGCAGCCTGGCCGGGCTAATAAACAGCGACTTTTAACTTGCTTACTGCGCCGCGGGCCTTAGTTTTTTTCTTTCCCCACCTCGCATGAGGCCTTGGAGGGTAATCAATTATACCATATCCATCCATCCATACCTATTTTTTGGGGGGGATTTTTTTCCGCAAAGTTTTGCTGCGCTGGCTGATTGTTGTTCCTCGGACATAATTTCTCTAAGTTCTGTGCGCTGAGCGAAGTAGGTGCGAGTGCGCTCCCGAGCAATGAACTCGACACACAAATGCTGCTTCCAATAAGAACTTATATATACCCTTTTTGGAAATTTCTAGTGAATACTTGGGCACTATCTGGCTCTGGCGCTTGACAAGGGGCGGACATAAACTACACTCTCGTCTACTGCGCCGTAATTCTTGAAGTCCTCGACTTCACTTTACAATGCCTCAGGCCTTGTACTCGTACAGTGCTGTATGTATGCAAGGGACTACTGCATAGTTTACTTTTTCCCGCGCCCTTCAGGTAGGCTGGTGCTTCTAGCGTCTCGTGCAGCCCTGAGCCTAAGCCGCTCCCAAGCTTGGAAATTCCACCCATGATTTTCCCTGCGCCAAGTTTTAACTTTTCGGTCTTCAGAGCGTACGGGATGATAGCTCACTGAGTCTCGGAACCCCCTCCGCTTAGAAAAGAACAAAATTGAAGGGAAAGAAAAAAAAAAGGACACCTGGACGAGCTGAAGCTCACGACCGACAAAGGAAGTGTTCAAAAATCGGCCGGTGTGTAAAAAAGCTTAGCACGGAATGTCCCGAAAGGAAACATTGACGTCATTTGATGCACAGGGCTGTACCACTGGACTACAGTGGCTTGGTGTAACCCATCACGCAAGAAGTGAGATGGATGAGCGTTTGGATGGACGCAAGGACAGGTGGAAACATTTTTGGAAACGCGGCTGGGAGGAGGGGCTTTTTCAGGGCTTGTATTTAGAGTGTGCGGCACTAATTGAAGGACATTAATCTTGCCTGGAGGTCCGGCGGGGTTTCCATAACGTTCTTTGTGGGGGGAGGGGGGCTCATCATGAATTGCTATTAGAGGCGATCTAGAGACGGACGGACCGGTGGTTTGTCTGTGTGCGAGTACTGTATTGTAGTGCTTTATTGTCTGCGCGCCAACATGAAATGCCGTGATGTATTCCGACTCAAACTTTGGTCTGTCACTCCTGTTAAAACTCTACTGGAGCACGAAAGGGTGCATCCCCGTCTGTTTGTGTCTGGTGGGCTTCTACTATGCTTCCTCGACGTGCCATTATACTACGGTACTTGTCCCAGGCGGAAAAAAAAAGTATCCGAAAGCAGGGATTCGCAAAGTACTCGTACAGTAGATGGCAAAAAATAATAATCCCTGCTTATCGCAGACTCACGACTCGTGTTTTCGGATACTCCTTGTCCGGAGAAAGTGGGAATAGTTGTGTGCGGTGTCTAGAGGGAGTGAAGCTCCCCACAATAAGTTAACCCTCTCGTAGAGTGCTACGGTAGTATTTTATACCTTGCTTGCAGATGACCTATGATACTTGTACCATAGCAAACCTAGCACTAATCCCACACAGCACGAACCTCCAAATGACTAGCAAACACGTACGTTGCGGCTAACCATCATGATGTGTACCGTACGAATACACTCTAGTCTGGTCAGCCAGTCAGCCAGTCAGTCAAACAATCCTTATCAAGTCGGCACCGCTAATGCGATACAACTCAGACGACACTTTCCAGTATGGTTATCCCGGCCAGGCAGGAAGACACCATACCATACCATACCATACCACACCATACCACACCCTACCCCCGTCAGGAGCAAATCAATTGAGCTCCCGTTGCATCAACATGGTCACATGCCGGAATAACAACAATCCAAGGCCCAAACACTCAGCCTACGGCATTCTATCAACATACTCGTACAAGTTTCCTCTTCGGATACCCCGAACTAGGGGCCCCCTGATCTGAATTAGCCATCACGGGGGGAAGGCGGGGGTGATGGTTGTTTCTGGTTCAGCTGGCTGGGTGGATGGGTGGGTGGGCCTCATGTGCGGTTATGTGCGGTATATGGGAGGACAAATGATGTTTGGATCTGCGTTGTATGTTATCATGCAAGGGGTTGCGTGTGTTTGATATGTTGATTTTTTTCCCTTCCGTTGTGATGGTGGTGATGATAGGCTGTGATTGGCGAGCTTGGGAGATGGGGTTTGGATCGGGAGGGGGGGGGGGTGGGATATCATTGGAAGTTGGAAGTTGGAATTTTCCGGTTGGGGGAGTTTGGAGTTTGGATGTCGGTTTTGGTCCGGCGCCCTGTATTATCGTGCTTGAATACCTGAGGCATTTTACTCTACTCTTACTGTGGCAGAGTGGAGCCCCGGCAAACGGAGGGAAGGGATCAAGCTCCTCTCTCACAATGAGTACCTTACCTACCTAGTCCGGTAGCGCAATAAGGTCAGGGCATATTGGAGACAAGAGAATGCCACCAGGGAAATAGGTTAACCCTGGTTAGCTAGCTAACTACAGTGCCAGGCCGGATAAGAGGACGGCGCATGGGTGGAGTTTTGTCACGATCCACGAGGGGTTATCATTCGGCCTTTTTCTGCTGTTGAGCTTCCTTTACCAATTGGTTGTAGTCTAGCTATGGTAGCAGCCAGCTACCATCCAAATGCACAGACATGGAGAGATTTACAGGGGAGGTAGCATGGAGGAAATTTTTTTGGAAAGTTGGTGGAACCGGAGATGGCGGACGGGATGAGGAGATCCCAGAAGAGGGCGATGAGAGAGAAGCTATCCGCAATGCGGTTCGCCTTACAATGGCCGGAGAATGATAATGCGGATCACAGATGTCAATTAAAATTAGGTAAGGGGATGTCTAAGCTTTAACAGGACCTCTTCGCTTGTTTCTCATTCAAGACAATACCAGGGTATTCTAAGACCCCCGATCCCCACGACCGCTCAATTCTCCGAGAATCGAGGTACCAGCATTCCTCCCCCCCCCTCTCTCTCTCTCCACTGCTATTGGGCGGAGAGAAGGCATCTACTCTGGCCCTCATAGACGCGGCACACGCAAGCAGCGCACGCATCGTGTCCACCGCTCTTCTCGCTGGCGGTTGTTCGGCTTCTTAGTTTCCCCGCTGCTCTTGGGGCGCCAATTGCGCCCCTACACTAGTCTATGATATCTGTATTGTGGAAGTGCGTGCTCTACCAATACGATGGCTAACCGGCACGGGCGAAATAGGGCACGGGTTGGAACGAATACGATAGCAGGGAGGAATTACCCAGGCTATGAAGGCGCGGCTCGAGTTATGGTAATGAATGACAGATGCTTGTAGAAGGGTCTAAGTCTGCCACTGCGAAGTTAACGGAAAGTATGTTTCCTTAGCTTGTCTTATAGGCAGCGCGCATTCAGATTACATGCGTGTCAGTGCGTGTCAGTGCGTGGGCGTTGCGCTCGGGCACGATGCGGGCAGCGCTTTAGAATCTGGATAGAAAAAAACAAAAAAACATTGAGGGCTGATAGGTAGAAGTTGGGCCGCGAGTGATTGATTGTGAAGGGGCGGTCAGGCTCACGGGGCGGTTCATGCCTCTGAGATATCCGTGCCTCACTGGGTTGGCTTGCTGGCTGGGGAGAAAGCGATCTAGATCGGAGGGTAGTTACAAGCCGAGCAAGACGAATTGGGCAACAGCATAGTATGGAACAGCACAGCTGTTCAGCTCATATCCCAATCACAGCGAGCCCCCCATCCCCCTAGATCGCATAGCTGCCGTTGCTAACTGCGCGAGCCTGAGTCAAGGGATTGAGCCAATCTGCGAAGGTATCCGACCGACAGACTAACTCACCGTATCATCACAGATCTAATCCCCCAACAATTGGCCTGGCCTCTGTGGTTTAAGCCCTCGGATTGTCTACCGCTCCTCGCTAGGTTTGGTTTCCTACGGGGCTGCGGTTTGCCGGTGGCGTGGTCGGAGTTCGGCATCGAGGTTTGTTCTTTGTGCCTGGGTAGTTTACTCTTCCATCTTATCAGATACGATTTATGGGTGGTTGTTCTATTCTTTGTGCGCCGAAAATCCTTTTAGAGAGAATGGGGGAGTCTAGTGGTGTTTTTAATTTTTATGGGATTTGGGAAGGGTCAATTGTGTTTTTCCAGCTGTAGAATAGTATTGTAGTTGTGGACGGGTAGAGGAGGGGAAAGGGGGAAGGGAGGGATTTTGGGGATGTGTGTGGGGTTATACTAGTACAGGTCAGGGTACTTGATAAAGTTAAAGTTTGTTTATTCGTTTACCCCGCAGCAGTTCACCCGAGGCAGAACAGGGCCGGAAGTCTAAATGGTAATAGAGGGAGTTGTAAGAATGTCAAGATTTGGGGTTTGGTTTTGCTAAAGGTGGCTAGCAACTAGGCCTGTGTTATACCAGAGAGGTATATTATCAGAGCTGCCGTTTGATGGATCCTGTAGGAAGGACGCCTATCACACCCCCGGTGTTCGTCCATGATGGGAGCACTAGAAGTGTTCGAGTGATGCGCGGTGCAAGTAAGCATCCATCAAGCTAGATAATTGAATATACAGCTCGCCAAAAAAGAGATATTATTATTACTTCTATACCCCCTAGATCACATTATCAGAACCATAGAGTACTGCTTCTATCCACCGGGCCAAAAAGATCAAACTACAACAACACACCAAACGATCAAATACTTGCAAATTAGCTTCACCCCAAACTCCCAACCCCTCAAAGCCCCACCATCCCCAACTCCCAATCCCCATCTCCACACGTCTCCATCCTCACCCCCCTCTTAAGCATCCCCTCCCTCCCCCCCGCTGCACTCACAACCCCACAAACAGCATGAAACAAGCCCACCTCCCCACCCTCTCTGATCAGCAACACTTTAACCTCAACTTCACCACCCACCGATAGCACTTTATCTTCGTTGGAATTGGCATACCGCTTACCGTCTTGGCTTAGCGTTAGCCCACTGCTATAAAGACTGTTGTTAGGAATGTATAGGTTGAGTTCCGCAGCGGTGGAGGTTGAGGCGGAGGTTGAAGCAGGGGAGTAAGTCCCCAGGACTCCATACGGAAATATTCCGGTGACGCTCATGGTTACATTGTCGCCGGCGGAGACTAGTGGAGTGTATGGGGAGGTAGAAGTTGCCCTAGTGAGGGGTCTGAGGATGGTGGCAAATGGGTTTGTGAGTGGGTGCATTTTGCTGCGCTGCTGTTTCTTTACCTTTTTTCCTTTGAATGGCGAAATTTTGGTGGTATTAGTGCTATAATGCGTTCCTTGGGTGGGGTGTGGGTGCTGGTGGCGGTGCTGTGGGGGGGGGGGGGGGAGGGATTGATCAGGATTTATACCGCTATTTGCGGTTGTTTGTTCCTGACTTGAGGTTTGAATTTGAAACTTTATATGTCAGGTACAGATTCTCCCGGTCGCAGCTCTGTCCTTCACTATGGGTTTTAGAATGGGTTGTCTGTCTCAAAGTATGTGGGGGGGTGGAGAGCAACTCAAAGTAACGGGTAAGCCGTCTCTAATGCTGTAGTGGCTTGCGAGTTTGAGGCTTTGGCAGTGTTGATGTTTCTTTGGAGATCATAATGAGATGGGGGTTAGTAGATAGTGGTTTGGTGTTTCAGGTGATAGACTATCTTTCGAGAACGCTTCACTGGGACTCTATTACCCTGAGCTTGAGTGAAAGGTACCCAAAATTGCGGGGGGCGCTCTCTGCAGAGCAGCCCTTTGTTTTGAAACTTCTTTGTTTAGTCTTCTGTGGCCCTTTTTCAGTGGCTGATCATCGTATCACTATGGACGCAACTGCAGCAGACGGCATACTTTCGCTCCGGCACCATTAGACCCAGTGTTCCAGCTAGTCGCCAAGGACCTACACCCATCCACATACACTGAGAAGCGCTATTCAGGTGACAAAGTACTTCTCATTAAATGCACACCAAACTTGTGCGGGGAATTGTGCTTAGCCTGGCTGGATTACACGAGTGATTCCTTGTGAATGCAAGTCACTCTTCCCCTGTGTTTAGGATCCTGGCCGGTATGATGCTAGAAGCGATAAATGTATATTATACTTGCCAGGTGATATCATATATCCCTTTTTATGAATTGCGCAACGCGGTGCGAAGCGAGTCCAAAAAGCTATGACCGGGAAGGAAGTTGTGTTCCCAATCACATCAGATTCTCCAAGCACGCGGTGACTGGGTTTGGAGTGTCTGAATTCTTGACAAAAGCCTGGGTTTTGTTTGCTTCAGCTATCAAGGCATTTAACAGGCCTTGCGTCCTTTACAAATATCATAGCAACTATTCATCCCCAGCTTTTGAGAAAATGCAGCAAGCCTATAATGGGATTAATAGTGAAAAGGTAGCGCTGTGATAGACGACCCCCTCACACGGCCCAATCCAGTCATTTCCTTAGCAAAAATCCCATACAATATAGATCACCCGATAACTTACTCATGAAAAAGGGAATTGAACCCACAGGCTCCTGCTAATTACCTGGGGAGCAGCTGATCCCTGACATCCCAGCACACTGCGTTAGCCAGCTATCTCACACAATATTACCGTGGGAACGAATACTCGTTTTTTCTGGCTAGTCCATCTGCAGATTTAAGAGGGAAGAATTGGGTTTTCTCTGCCAAAGTTACACGAGTTTAATACTAGCTTTCCTAGCTCCCCAGTCATTTTTTCCAAGGGGACTCTCTATAGTTTCAAATAGGGGGGGTAGTGCTTCGCGGGGTTGTATCGTAGCCACCATAATATAATAAATTTAGGAGAAAGGGCGAATGAATAGGACTACCTTAAAGCGATGACATCGATAACAGCCAATAACACTACAGTGGCAAGTCCAAGGATGAGGATTCCATGGCACGTGAGGTCAGTTATAATATATGATAGCACAACCCCCCATCGAGCATACAGCCAGGGATTTTTATGTGTGTTACGAACCCCGTGAGAAACCCCTCCGAAATCCAGAAAGTAAAGCTATGACTCTCGATTTCCCAAGTATTTTAGCCTATCTATCTGACAGACATAGCGCGAGGGATTTCCATTGTCGATGGGTGTGGCTGAAGAGCTCTACAAGTTGTATATATATATATATACCGATGATAACCTTATTCGGGGAATTGTGTCCAACTTTTTTCAAGCCCAGCCCCACGGGTCTAGAAAGAAAGAGTTGTAAGTTACTTTTCGGTCCTATTGGGATAATATTGCAGAAGCCTATTATTACAGCTAGCATAATAAGTTGTAGTGTTATTGTCGTCTAAGATTTTCCTATTCCACCGATGCCCAGAACCGCTGCGTCACCACTACCCCGGCCAAATGGTAGGCCTGATAATTCTTAACTAGTCACAGCAAATTCGCCACAAATTCACTGCTAGCACTTATCGCGAAGGGAAACCCGCAATTATGTCAACCCGCTGTACAAAGATCAGAGCCCAAAGAATCCGGTCTATTATCTAAGATATTATGCCCGCACAGACGCCATGGTATTATAAATTACAATTCCCTCTCTTAAAATCCAGCCTCACGCACCTTCCCTTTCCCGATTGACGGCGAATACTCCACCCACCGAGCCATCCTCCTCTGCACCAATTTTCCAGGGTTTATTACATGGCAGGACTCATACGTAATCACAAATGGCTGCATTCTTGGGTCCGCGAGGATGAGCTGTTGTCCTGTTAGCTGTGCTTGCGAGCAGGAGAAAGGGAAGAAAGAATGGAGGTTCAATGGGGACTTGCAGTGCTAGGTAGCGGGTAAAGACTAAGAGTATGCCAGTAATCCCATAAAATCGGTCTTGTGGGGATGGGGAATGGAGATAGAAAGCCTTGATCTATTATCGTCTTGACTAATTTCCTCACGTTCTTGGTCTCAACGCCGACATCCTCATCTCCTGTTGCTTCCGGCTGCGATAGCGCGTCCTCCATTGGGCAGTCGGGCTTTTTAAAGTTGATTGCGTTGCGTTGGAAACGGCTGAAAATGTCGTCGCGACATATTACTATTTCTTGGGTGAAGTAGCCTATTCGGCAGGGGTTACTGGCCCAGACGACGGAATTTGGACTGCGAGATTGTGTAAATACACGCTTGATCCTTGTCGTGAATATTTCGGGGATGGGTTTTCGGGGGAGAGTAGTTGAGGCACCGCCAGAAAAGGTGGAGGCCCATGGATCGTTATCACCGGGTACGAAGATGAAGGTGCTTGAGGAGGTTAAGGTTGGAAAGTCCTGGAGGAGGGGGGCCAACTGGTCGAAGAATTCTATCGATATCGTTAGTAGCCCTCGTTCCGAATACGACAAACAGCACAAACCTTTATACCCAACACTACCGCCACTGGAACCCATAGCTACACTACAAAAGTTCCCCATGAGAACGATTACAAGTGGTGGCTCCGTCTCATACTCTGAAAACACCTTCCTGAGTGCCTCTAACGTGCCTTTGCCATCCAGTTCCACTTCTCCGATAAAGAGAAACTTGACGTCTTCCAGGGATTTCTCCGCCTTCCGTAGCATACGCCCTTGCTGACCACCAGAACTGACGGACATATCCAATGTAACACCGTTGCCCAAAAAGTCCACATGCCCAAATACCTCCACAGACGTTGTCCGTCGCTCCGCAGCTGGCTGACCGACCGTAAAAACCGTAAACCTCCCGGTCTCTTCAAAGGTTCCATCCAAAATGCAAAAGCAGCCAGGAGCGAACCAGGACCCGTCTTCAGGGATTGCTGTTGCAACGGATAAATCGAGAATAATTTCTCCCGAGGGATCCAGAAGAATGAGCACTCCAGAAGGGCTTATCCCTAGCATGCCGAATAGTAGAAAGCTTTGGCCGGAGCGACCGAGAAGATTAGATATCGGGGTTAACTTGTTCACAGCTTTGGCGGCGGAGCTGGAAGCTGCTGAGAAAGTTGGGAGCTGAAAGGTTTCCGTTCGGAGAAGACGCTGGTGTAGAAGATTGTATCTCGTTCGAAATAATTGGGTCTTCGTCTGCGGAGGGGGTAATAGTGACGGTTTTGGTGCTCTAGTCCATAGATTAACCTCCCTTATATCAAACCGTTGTAGTGAGGGGAGCTACTTCTCAAATTGTTTCTTGAGCGGATTATAAGCAAATTTGGGTTGCGAAAATGCATCGATAACCTTGAGGTATGCGCAAGGCTCTACATCCTCCAGCTCGCCAGCTTCTGCCGTTCCCCCAATGTCATCCATACTTCCACCGCCATCGTATAAAGCACTCGACGGTACCCCTGTTATATCGAAGCTTTTCTCCTTGCTCGCTCCTATTGAATCACCACCGACCTCCAACCCCCTTATAACACTCTTCAGTCCCTCCCCTCCATCAACTAACACACCATTAGCACCCTCGTTCCGTCGCCATTGCCAGGCCACCTCGTCCAGCAGTTTTTCTCCTGCGCCACTATCCCTCCACTCAGCACCACACCGCCGTCCGACAAAGGAGCACAGAAGTGTTAGCGCATCGGACTTGAGTGTCAAATTGTGCTTCTTTGTAAAAACTCTGAATGCAACCGGCCGGAGTACATTTAGAGGGATTTCAACGGCTAGTATTCTCGGTGCTTGTGGTCGTGTGGATTGTGGGAGCGGCTCGTAAGGATCGGAGGTTAGCTGTGATGAGTGGTTTGGCGTGGCTGAGGGGATCTTAGGCCTAAAGAAAGTGGGAACTTTCGATTTTCCTTTATCGGGAGGCATTCTCGGATGTGCTTTTGTGGGTTGGAGATGGGGAGACGCGCCTCGCGCAGAGATCGGCGGGGCGCGGATCTGGCTTGTGAGATGTTACCCGGGGCTCATAATTTGTCACCCGGGAAACTGAAACCCCCGCCCTGTCATAAGACCCGACATTCCAGAATCGGGTCAGCGGTCATATGCTCTTGAGCTAAGGCAAAACCGAACCATTAAAGTATTCGTGGCGCTGGTGTGGCTGAGAGCTGCTAGTACTCGTGCTTCTCAGCCAAGAATTGCCTTCCCCATTTGCCCCGGGAAGGTTTGCACAGATTTTTCTGTCGAAGAGGTATCATACTCGCAATGTCGAAGCATTTTTAAAAAAGACTGCTATTGCATCCCATCAAACTCAGTTCATGATGCCTCATGAAGTCCTCTATAATAAATAGTTAGACCCGTGCTTGTTATGCACTGCCCTAAACCCTATACCGTTTCGGCAGGAAAAAAACAAGCGAACCTCCCTATGACAAATGGGGAAGGCAATTCTTGGCCGAGAAGCACGAGTAACCCCAGGCTGAGCCGCGTGAAGTCTCCGTTCGTAAGGAGAACAGACGCAGGCTGAGAGATCATATCCAGTCATCCCTTCGTCTGTATTTGTTGCTTTTTAGTTGCCTATCATATTCCGAGATTAGGAATAGTTCAAGTGTCGCAACGGCGGAGATGTTTTCTACTCGTCAGGTCACAGCAAGAGCTCGTTAACCATACTACCTTTGGTAAAGATCTGAGGCTAACCTATGCCATTAACCACGCTAAAAAGCTGCGAAATCTGCACACAGATTAGGGGATAGTATGGGCATATCATTGGGCGTTGGTGCTGTGCTTTGGCCGGGGTTGTCGCTTCGGGAAGCCTAGCTAGGCTACTATTAGCGCAGGGCGTAGTTTTGGCAAGAGATCACGAACTGTTGTGTGTAAAAAGGGAAAACATGCTTACGCCGCCCGAAGGAACTGAATAAGGTAAGCCAAATTATGGTTTAGAATGGACTGAGAATTCTGTGGGCATAATGGCGAAGCAGGGTCGTATTGCACACCGGGAAACCGGGACTCTGATGGCTTTGTTAGCTCATCAGGATCAAAGAGTTTTTCGAGCATTGGATCTGGGCAGTGGTAGAAAAGATTCACATGTTTCTAGATTACATTTGTTTCCTGCCTGCTTGTATTTTCCTAGCTGTTACGCTGGTTAATAGGGTATCATACTGAGCAGGGGAGGCTAGCGACGGGTGCGGATGAGCCGGAACCTCTCATTGGGGCTAAGTGCGATATTCACGGCGAGGGAGGCAGTGGTGCTCGCTGCGTCTCGTGGTCGGAGCTCATCAAGTATGGTAGTCTATCGCCAATGAGATTTGAACTTGGGCTGTTGTGCTTCTTCAGTGGTTGGATCAAGGCTTTTTCTCGTGATACTTGTTTAGGCAGAGGAGATAGCCGAATTGCTTTTCGTCGATTTCACACTATTCACTCAGTCGCTAACATTTATTGCTCCACAAATGGTGATTGATTGTGCTTTCCCTATTACCACCTCGCCGTAATGAGTAATAAGACTACTCATTACGATAAAGACTCATTCCTAACTTTATAAGTGACTTTTGGAACGCACTTCCCGACAACTCTTGCAGCCCCGCACTTCTCCAAATCCTGTGCCACAACCTCAACATCTTTGTATGCCTCCACTGCCTCCTCCCAGACCAACTCCTTTTCGTCACAAATGACGTAGCCACTGGTCACAACTCTTCCCTTCCCACCACTCCTCATCTCCATTGGCTTCATCTCTGTAAGAACCTTAACGTCGTTGTTGTATTTTCGTGATAATCCGCGGGCTTCGTTTCTTGACAACACTCTACCAGCGCCGTGCGCTAGCGAGAGCCCATTGTCGAATCCATTTTTGTTAAGTTCTGAGAAGAGTGGTTTAATAAGAAGAGTTGGGGTGCCACGGCTTCCGGGAAGTGGAAGGAAGGACGCTCCTTGCGGCGCGGGTGCGGCACCTTTCCGATGGATAAACATGGGCTTCTGATGTTGTGTCTCCGCGTGCGGGGGCCAGGAAGTTGGTGTTACGCTATTGTGTAGGATATCCAAGACCCTCCTTCCCTGTAGCCTGGCATTTAGGTGCGCCGCAGTATCCAGGTCTATGGTTTCCGGTAGTGTCCAGCGACTCCCTTCTATGCATTCAAAGATTCGTAGAGCAATTAAATCCCTTGATTTACTTGCCCAGTTGCAGGCCTGGTTGTGAAGCTTTAAATATTCGGATGTTTTCGGATCGCCATAGGCCAGCGAAACAGATTTATCGTCTTTAGTGAAGGTCTCCAAGATGTGTTTTCCAAAGCGTCTGGACCCAGAGTGGACCAACAGTACCACAATCCCCGAGCACAACCCATGTCCCTCCTCCATCTCCTCTAGAATCTGAAGCTCGGCAAAGTGATTCCCACCGCCAACAGTTCCAACTGATGCATCCCACTCATCGCCAGCAGCGCAGTCCCCGAGCCAGGCCGTCCTCTCCTGAGGGCTCCTCCATGGAGTTTCCAGGCCCCGTAAACACTCAGCTACCCTCCTTATCCCGTTTTGGTCCTCCAGTTTTTTTCGAGTGAGGCCAGTCAGAAACAAAGTCATCCCGCACCCGATATCACTGCCTACTAAAGAGGGGTAGATATAGCGGTCCGAAACGAACGCCGCGCCAATCGGGAACTTCCCGCCAGGGTGTAAATCCGGCAATCCGACAGCGCGGACCATCCCAGGAAGTTTGGCGGCGGTTTCCAGCTGCGCGATAGCCTGTGGATCGATGTATGAATCTTCCGCCAGCACGCGCACCTCACATGTTCTAGTCTCAGTGGGTGCGGGCGATGGGGGCGCTAACGCACCGACGTATGGCTCGCCGGCGGAAACAAGAAAGGTTGGGCCCACCGTACGGCGCTCGTGGGATAAGTTAAGAGCATCTTGGACATCCTGTGGTGTCAGGAGCTCTTGACCGCCCGGGAGGAATATTCTGGTGGCTTTTGTGCGGAATTTTGACTTGGCGTACGAGAGGACTTGGGCCCGAGGATTGATTGTTTGAGGCAATAAATATGGCGCGCTAATGGATTGGTTCGAATTTAATTTGACAAGTATGCGTGTGGAGGGCATCTTGTTTAGGGTGGTGGTGGTGGTGCTTTTGTGGATATCCGATGAGCTCTAGGGTGGTGGAGAGCGTTGAGGTGTGGGGGACTTTAGAACTTTTGTACGAGTTGTGGTGTGAGAAAGTGGGTATCCTTGGAGAGGAGGGGATAGCTATTATATAGGGAAGAAAGGCTGGGAGGTTGGGTTGTAATCCAATGCGCGGCACCGCAGTAAAAAGGATGACTATAAACCCCGCTCGGAGCATCTGACGTCTGCGTCCGTTGCCAGCGCCTCCCATCAATCAGGTGGGAGGGGCGCCTGGGCGGAGGATGATTGTGCTCGAGTAATCACACTTCCACAGGCACGCAGGCCCATACTTTGTTCTCTTAGGGTTCTTTTACGCCGCAGAATTGTCCCCTAGATTTCTCAGCCGTTTTTGTCATGCCTTTCTTGAGTCAGCATGACTCGATTCAAGGTACTTTTCATTCCCCACCCGGAGGCTCTAAAGAAGTCTTGGCATTCGAACTAGGTGGTAGGAAGCCGAATGATGGACTGAGTGATTACTTAAGCGCCAAGAAACCCGGGTAACTATAAGGCGGATAACGCCATATCCTGCCAAGAACTAATGTTTGACGCTCAAATTAGAAGAGCTTGGCGTATCTAGATTGGCGAAAAAATTAGGTTGGATCGAAAGAAGCGCGTTCACCCCCATTGTTTGATTCTTGGCAAACATTTCACCTACATCTGCTCTCATGCTCCCTCCACATAATTGAACCAACGCTGTTTTCCCCTGATAATGCCTACCGTGAATGATAATCGAACGAGGCAACTCCGTGCAGAGTTGAAGGAATGGGAACATTCTTTTGCGGCAGAACACGGGCGAAAGCCTTCTCGCGAGGAAGTCAAGAAGGATCCCCACATATCGGCAAAGTATAAAGAATATAGCAAACTGCGTACCTCCTCGCTCAGCGCCGCCTCTCGTCTCACCGCTTCGAATTCCGGAACGAAACCAGAGCATACTCCTTCCACCACGAAGGGGGTTCACGACCCGTTTGCAAGCGCAAAGTCAGACAAATCTACTGCAAACACTCGCAAAAAAGCGGCAGATATATTCAAAACCCCTACAAAGTCACGGATAACTCCAGCTGATCAGCAGGAGATTTATGATTCTCCATTGTCTTTAAGACGCACACGCTTGTTTGGAAACCGGCCCAGGGATAGTGTTGGCCCTACACCACAGAAAACCGGAAACGTGCTTGGGTTGTTTGAGAGTTTTGTCGACATCGAGGCTACACCTAAGAAGGCAAAGGATAGAGTTTCTGCCAGTCCGGTTTCAACTCGGAAGGCCGGTAACACTGGTGGCAAAGGGGCAAATGGTGGGACAAATGGAGGGGGGGGTGTTGCTACTCCACGAAAACGTAAAGCGGAAGAGATATCAGTGGACAGCGCAAAGAAGTGCGAGGAAGAGTTTGCCACGCCGTCGTTCTTGCGAAGAGATAGCTCTAGGTTTCAACCACTTGTGGAGAGTCCTCCTGTTCCGCTGCCTATGCGGCCTGTCAGAGGACTGAGCAGCATGGTGGCGGAACTCCGTAAAATGGAGGGCGAAGCGATAGAAGAAGAGTTCGCCGATGACGAGGAGGCGATGAAAGAGATGGAGGCGCTAGATGGGGAGCCATCTCTACCACCACTCAAGAAGCAGCGGGATGGGGAAGTGGAGGTTGGCATAGGCGATTTACCACCTGGGGCTTTTGTAGAGGAGGCGATTGTAGACGAAAGTGAGGTGGAGGATAAAAACAAGCCGAAATGGAAAAAGAAAGGCCTTAAGAGACAGACTAAGCGAACTATTAGTAATTATACTCCCCCAAATGCAAATCTTTTGGCTCATAAACTGACAAAGATAGTGCGCCCAACCACAACAAAACCACAAGAAGCGCCGGAGGAAGAAGATGCACCCCCCAACCCGGCCGATGCAGAGCTCCCGTCCGCAGGCTATGACGACGACGAAGACTTGTCGAATATCGAAAGCGAGGATGAGCACACTAGCAAGAAAGCCATGGTCGACAAAGGCAAAGCCGTTGTCAAAAAGGTTGTACGAAAAGTCAAAGCCACGGCTAACGCAAACTTCCGGAGGCTCAATATCAGAGGTCAAGGCGCCAAGGCGAGGGGTGGAGGGAGGTTTCGGGGGCGTAGGTAGTGGGCTTTGCTCTTATGCTTTGGGGTTTATGGGCCAAGGCAGTCATGTATCAGAGGCCAATGGATCCAATGCTATGTCATCCGTGAACCTTACAACATTTAGAACAGCAAGCCATTAATGGTTCAACGTGAATATAAAGCGCTTGGATGGATGTAGAGAATTTAATAGAAGATAGATAAGGTATGATATGACAAACCGGGACCAGCAGGATTGTATCTATTTGGGCGCCTACCCCATCGTGCCAAGCGGTCCTTAATTCGGGAAACCCTAGCTAGCAATTCTAAGAGGAGTGAGGCCTACGGAATTATTTGAGTATAATACATTGGCCATCAGCAGATCTCCGTCCCCTGTATCGCCCTCGATTAAAAGTTCCACGACATCGATCGACCCAACACACTGCGCCCCCCGACTGATCTAGCATATCCCACTACTTCTAGGCCTTATGTCACAACGCCCCTTCTCCAATTCTCCAAATAAAAGTGCCTGGTTCACAGACCTGGAGACTTGCGATGCAGTTTCGTACCGTGGTACTCGAGTATCCCAAGTCCGAGCCACACGGCATGAAGGCTCGCAAACTACTGGCAATATCACAGAGGAATGGTGTTGGAGTGAGTTGCTTCTTGGATTAATAGCGGGGGGGCATAGCGCCTCTCTTTACAAAATGCCGGGGTACGTCAAAGTCTAAAATTCATATAAAACAAGAACTGTCTTGGTTCATCATACCTGTGGAAATCCGGGGTGGAATAAGCACTCGCCATCTCTTCTCTTTTTGTAGCCAGTTCAATTGGTTGTGGAATACCGCACAGTACTACTGTCGGTCCGGGTTTTGGGCTTTACTTCTATGGCCATTGAAACATCTAACTATGTCCCGCTTGATAAGAGAAGTGTAGATCTAGGTGTCGAAATAGTCGGATGTCTTTGAAGTCTGGAATGATAATGTTTTTGCTACTTTTCAGGCGTTGGGGCTCATATGGTCCCTTGAAGAAACCTGGAATCGTATAGAATAGTCACGTTTGGTTACAGAAGATCTTACAAGGCACTGACTTAACAGTTGTGGTGGGAGCGGGGTGGTAAGCCCCCCTATACGCTGGAGTAGCAGAAGACCCGGAAACTGTATTGGGCTCCAAATAAAATTTACTGTACCGAACCGGACAACTGTTCTGGTTCGGTTTTGGTTGGCTGGGGATAACCCCAGGGCTCAGCAATTCTCTCCAAGAACCTTTCCGGGGGTGTTACAAGATATTATGCCATGTGATATAGACTAATTACGGTAAAAGCTCGTTAAATCCGCCGCCTCGATCTCCCAAAGACTCCAGACTCCGAAACTGGGGACGAAAGGCACCCAGAAGGAATTGTATTTTCGAGACACCATACGTCATAGGCAAGATGAGGTTGCTGGATCTCATCAACTAGCACTCGTTATTTTGTTGCCCTACTCTGCTGGGCCTCTTGTAGCTTGGCGTGGTGGGTTGGGTTACGTAAGTGATAGAGATTTAATAGCCGGATATCTGCTGAAGTTAAGTTATAGAGCACGGGGAGGTGGGTATTCATGGGCCCTCCGGAGGGTAGGCGTTAGCTAGGCGGCCCCCAGCAAGGATGCGGGGGGAGAAATGATCGTTCTCACCCTTTATTAACCGAGCAGGAAGCTTGAATCCCCGTAACTAGCCGCTAAACCCCCAGCCCCGCCCAACGCCACTAGGGCAAACATCAAAGTTGAATTAGCTAAACATTTGGGATGAGAGGAGAGGTGGGATGACATGATAGATTCAAAAAGAACACCGAACACCGAAAGCATAATGCATGGGGGAAGAGAGGTCGGGACAACACAATTTCCAAGCACTACCATCCTTGTGCGTGAATCCGCGGCAAACAGCCGTGCTACAGTACAGTCCAGCTTCGTTACTCTGCCTATCCGGTACGTGCGAAGGAGAGCTGAGGATTGGCGGGCTCCTTTCGCTCACACGCTGAGGCCGCCGCGATCAAAATACCGGTACTGGTACAATATAGCACTTGTCCCAGGCAAGGAGGAGGGTCTGGGAACAGGGGTTCGCAAAATATATGGGGCGAACTTTTCTAATACCATGCACTTGGCGACAAACCTTTCGGCCGGGAAATATGTCATTGAAAAGTGAAACCTTTGGAAGAATTACTTTCACCTTCGGTCCATTGTGAAATGGCAAGGAAAATTTAAAAAAAAAAAATCGAAAAAAGGGAAAATAGCCTTTATTGATTTTTAGGTTTTTAGTAGATTTTTCTCATAATAATATATTATTATAATTATGATAGAAAAGACCTCTATGGATTGGTCTGCCCTCACTTAAAAGTGGTGTGTTAGGGTAGTGACCTATGCCAAGAATTCTAAGAAAATCGCTAGAACCCTTCACTCTCCTGGCAATAAGTCTCAGCCCGTCTTCAGAGATTGTGAAAAATATCAGAAATCATTTGAGTGGGTTATTTGAAGAATAAAGAAACTGCTGACACTCTGTGAATACTTTGGATGGTAGTCTATGTCTGAGCCAAGGATGGTATTGGAAAGGTATGCGCAAGAATCAATTGTATTGGAAAGGTTTTTTTTAAAAAAAGTTTCTTAAGGACGGTTTTTTAAAAAGTTGCCTAAGAAGAGTTTTCTTTTTTTTATAGGAAAAAGCCTCAAAGATAGCTTTTTAGGGAGCTTCAGAGGGGGGGTTTTTTCTTTCTTGTTTTTTTCGGGGGAAGGAGATCTTGGTGATGGGTTTTCGGGGAGGTTTCATGACAGGGGTCTTTCCGTTTTTGTTTTTTTCGAGAACGGTTTCCAAAGAAGGGGTTTTTTTTAAAAAAGTCTTAATGTCAGTTTCTCAAAAGTCTCCTAAAAAGGGGTTTTTAACAAGATTTTTCACAAAAAAAACAAACCAAAACGTCAGCCTCCATCCTTGTCAAGATTATGGGCTAGTCTACTTTTCGGTTGTGGGGTCGGAGGGTGGTACGGTAGATTGCCGGTAGGTCTGCCAGCCTCGTACAACATCAAAAATGTTTCTACACTGAGCGCAAAGTGGGCGGGTTGACACACAGTATATTCTGGCTCAACCAACTATATAATATTCTATCTCATCCGACTGTCGCATTATGGAAAGTAGGTGATATTACTAGGGCAAGCGGAGGGGATTTTGATCATAGGTATATATTTAGGGGTATTCTTTCATCCTTCCCCTTCCTTCCCCCTCCTGTCTGTCCTCCCCTTCTTTCCCTTCCCTTCCTCATAAGCCCCAAACATCCGGAATCCTACAAACTTTCAACCGCACTTGAGTATACAACATTAGATTTGTTCCAAGTTTTCTCTCCATTCATTCACCCAAGGTCTTCCATTTCTTCTAGTTATATATCTAATATCTAACTTGGCTTCTTAGTTCAACCACTATCCACAGCTGCCTTCATGCCTATTCCAAGTCTCTTTGGCTTCCAATGCAATGCCGTCAACTTTGTCTGCTGCACATGGCACATCACCCGTACCTCGGGGCGCAACGAGGCCCAACTTGGAGAGGCCCCAATTACTACACAACCAAGGCCGCAGGAGCCTATGAATGCAAATCCTAGAGGTGTGCCTCTCCGTTAAGCTTACTCTCAATTCTTAGGTAGTCTTATTAACCTATATCCAGATTAAGTGTGTGTGTTTAGCGCTAAGGGGGATCTTGGGAAAGGGCTCTTCGTTCAACGCTGTTTTTCTGTTCATCTTCGGGGCCATGGGGGGGCAAATGGTGGGAGATTAGCCAAAGTCTCTGTATTGATCGAATATATCTAAGATTATGTCAAGCTCCGTGACCTGTGATGAACACGAATGATCCTGATACCAAGGATTGTTTCCCCCATAGTCCCCCCCCCTGTGTGTCATACAATTGGTTGGAATTAGAATGGGTGCCCGCTGTTCTTGTCGCGGGCGGAAGAGCTGTTTGGCTGGGGGGTGGTTTTGCTTTTTGACACCTGGACAGATGACGAATAGGGATCAGCTCGCAACAAACAACAATGACTTTACCGGTATACCGCATCCCGCCTACGTCCAGATCTTCGAAATACCCCCGTTTACCCCCGTTCGTAGAGCCGGGGTATCGGGACGGTATGATAACGTACTGTCGGGCATGTGGATGGCCTATGGGTATATGGCGGCTGGTTACATTGATGGCTTTCATGACGGGCCAATAGATCTCTGTCCTGTTTTTAAGACTATTCTGTACGATAGCAATCCACAAGGAAGGACGCTCCCCTCAACACCTTACGCGAGAGGGCCTCCCATGGTACCCCGCGGATGATAGGCACAACGAAAAATTTGGTGAGTGTGGGAAACATCTTAGAGAAGCAGCCGTGCGAGAAGAATCTGAGGTATCATAACTCTTTTTAACTATGATATTTGATGGTTAATTCACTTAAATTAATATTTTTTACCGCCATTTTATTGTGAAGTTGTGTTCAATAATTTATAAAGTTAGGGGGCGAAGTTATAGTGTTGCTCACCAAACCTCTGGTTCCCCCGAATTTTTCGGTGGATTCCTAGTACGTGTACCAGTGTGCTACTCCGGCACAGGTCAAATACTCGAAATGCTTGTGACAACGGCCGCCCCTTGTCAACAATCGTCCTCATCATCAATCAACAAGTGAGAAGTAGCACAACCTAGTACTAGAATAAAATAAGAAAAATATTTAACCTTAGGGCAAAACAAATATGGGGAAAAATACCGAAAAAAGTTAGTGTTGCACTGCAGTAGTTGTGGCAGTAGGCAGCGGTGAGGGTCATACCAAAGTGCTAGGATAATATGATGGTCAGTCGGGAACCAGTGCTGGCCATGGGCCTGGTTGGGCCTGGCCCACAAAAGCCCGGCCCGGCACACCAACTTGTGGGCTGGGCCTACCAAAACCCAGCCTGGCCCACCAGCCCCATGGGCCAGAGCAAAATCATTATTCCGACTAAAAGATTTCAGTTGACATAAGCCCTAAGGCGAAAGCATCAAATCTTGAGACGGCATGATAGTAATATGATCAAAGTAATAGAATATTATGAGGATTCTCAACCCGGTTAATTGAAAAGGCAGACCAGAACATATCCGGGTCTGCATCTGCTGGTTTTTCTCTTTTCTTATTCTATTGCACTACTACTCACATATCCTAAATGATAACTTAGCCATTTGACCTACCCTTGCATGCCAAGCCCGCATCCCCATTGCAATAGATTTGGTGAATGTTACTTGTACAGACGGCCGGAACCGTATAATATTATTCATGCGGCCAGATTGAATTTGGATACATGTTGGTAGACAAAAACCCTTGCTCCTCAGCTAATATTCATTGTTTTTTTTCCCCTTAGGGCGGAAATTTATGAAAGGATAAAAGCCTACGGGCCGCATGGGCCACCATGAAGCCCACGGGCTTTTGTGGTCCAAGGCCCGCACCGGCCCATGGCAAGCACGTCGGGAACGATTGTTGTCGCGCCCGCATTTTCGAGTATTTGATTTGCGCCCGAGTATTAGTACACTATGCCGTGTTTCGAGCAAGTGGTTAGCGTGATGTAGTAACTAACCTTAAACCTATCAATTTCTCTGGCATGGAAGGTATGGTTCATGCGGATCAAGACCTGCACGAGGCTGAAAAAAAAGTGTTACGTGGCTAAGCTACTTTGAATGTTAGGGCTTCTCTATATAGGTCCAAAAATATGGAAAAAAAGTTACCATTTAAAGGGCTAGA
>Ga0307513_10000524_pt1 | contig 55051 bp, 63 predicted proteins | sample 15_EM_MG_FD_202174 | JGI IMG/M metagenome (GOLD analysis project Ga0307513, IMG submission 202174) | Populus trichocarpa ectomycorrhiza microbial communities from riparian zone in the Pacific Northwest, United States - 15_EM | ecosystem: Host-associated > Plants > Roots > Unclassified | place... | reverse complement strand
CTTCTGAATTTAACGATCCAGTAAACCATCCGCCAACACACGTACCCCATAGTTTGTGATGCTCCAGCGAACGGTATACTGAGACCGTGCGCCGGTCCTTAACCCCAAGGTTGAAAAGGTTGCAGGTCGGCTATTTTTCAAACGTAGGGGTTGACACCCGCTCCAGACGCACGTAGACGGTAGTAGGTAGTTCTTCCAAGAAGGATGCAAATTTACTATGACGGCTGACGGGTAATTATGAACTCTACGACACCCTCGTTCGGGAGATCGAGTGGTACTGTGCAGGCTCAACGAGCAGAGCGCCAAGCAAGCAAGCCATGCGAATTCCATCTACAGGTGGTAAACCACACACCATATGTACTTGAAAACCAAATTTGGAGGCAAGCGGCAAAGGATTGGATTGAGGAGAGACCAACCGAAGTCTTAGAGATGGCCTCAGGTAGCCTGAATATAATTGGAATATATTTTATCCATCATTAACTACAGAGTACAAGGAGGAGCGGACCAGATCTATCACACTTGTCAGGCCCCAAGATCTCGCCCATTTCCCAAAATTGGATCTTATTCACGGATTAAAATTACATATTATACGCTTGTTCAGTAACACCATGCGTCCTAGCTGATCGGCAAGTTGCGTACTATATTCCTTTGTAAGTTGAAGGCTGAGTCCATACTAGACAATCCATTTGCCTTTGGAATAACCTGCCAACATGTGTAACGTTCCTCCATTATATTTCTAGAGATTGAGCAAATTTCTCATCGAAAATCTTCTAATGAGGCTGGGCATGAATTCACGTTGCGCCCCACGTCTTCTGTGCATTCCTAGAAATGAGTTATTCACAGCCAGGACCGGCCTCAAGGTTCTCATCCAAGGGTGCATTTGATGCATTGATCGTGGAAGACGTGCCATCCGATGACGACGAGCCCGTCATCGTCGAGGAAGAAGCTCAGCCAGTAGGGTGCGCGTTTTTTTTGGCTTCGAATCTTCGCGTCTATGCTGATTATGATTTTAAATAGGCGACCAAGTTCTCAAGAGAGCACTAAGCCTTTGACAAAAAGCCAGCTCAAAAAGGCCGCACGACAAGCAAAACGCGAGCATTCCTCCGCGCCGTCATCCTCCGCGTCGCAGTCGGCTAGGCAGGAAACAACCCCATTGCCACCAGAGCAAAGTCCTCTTCGTGCGCACACGGGCACGGGGCCTGCTGCAGGACCAACATCGACCACCACCAACAATGCGCTGAGTGGTGGGCCAACGGCAGCATTACCGGCGCCGTTACCGATTAGGACGAGGACGAGGTCGCGCTCTCCACCGAGCAACGCACGGCCGCTCGCAGAGCCTTCGTTCACCCCAACACTCCCCACCGACTTACCCCGTCCATGCCTTCCTACGGTGGTCAGGAAACGCAAGGCGTCGACGAGTCTATCGCCCAATCGTGCTAAGGAAAGCAAAGTGGAAGTGCAGAGAGAAAATGCAAAGGGCGGGACTGTCATCACGACAATCCCCGTCAGTGTTGAAGTGACAAGTTCCTCCAATAACGCGTTGCCACCAAAGTCGTCGAGGTGGGCAAATGCGCTTCCCCGGGCTATCAGTGGGTTTGCTATGGCAGGGGGATTCTGCTGTGAGTTGAGTCTTAAAGTGCTACGCTTTAGTTCTGATGCAATGCTGTAGTACTGCTCGCAATGGGGCATGTGTTTATGATCTGCCTGGTTCTTCTTATCCAGACTCTTGTGTACCGGGAAATTAGCGCTCTTTTCCGGAGCACCAACGACCCTTGGAGCAACACCCTTAATTGGTACTTTTTCGCAGTCGCAAACTATTTCCTGTATGGTGAAACCATCATCTATTACTTCAAAGTAGGCCAGAAAAATTTGCTTTTAATACCGTGCTCACCCTTTCTTGGCAGCATGTCGTCTTCTCAGACGCTCTTTTCCTGCCATTTGCAGCGAACCACCGGTTCATCAGCTTTATGCTCTACACGTTCGGTATGTAGCATTGAGGGTGATATTCTCTTTCAAAGCTCACGTATTCTCAGGCTTCATGGGCTTCGTCGCCTCGCTCAAGAAAAACTACCTTCGGCGTCAATTCTCGCTTTTCGGATGGGTGCATATGACGCTCCTCGTTGTCATACTCAGTAGCCACTTTATCGTGGATAACATCCTCGAGGTACGCGCCACAGGTCCCACCTTGCACGCCACGTCCAATCCAACCTCCACCCATAGGGTATGATTTGGTTCTGGGTGCCAGCCTCTCTCGTCATTTGCAACGATGTATTTGCCTATGTCTGGGGTACGTCATCGTCTATCTCTATACAGTCCGGAACATAGGTCCGCTCTGGGGAGAAGCCGGAGATAACCGTCTCCGTTCTTGATTCAATCTCTGACTCTTGTGTCCTTCTACTCCACCCCTTCCTAGGGATCACCCTCGGCCGCACACAACTGTTTGCCTTGTCGCCGAAGAAGACGGTCGAGGGGTTCGTAGGCGCCTGGTTCAGCACGCTCATTTTTGGTTTCTTCGTGAGTACTCGCTTCTTATCTTCTATCGCTCTCGTGCTTATCATGCGCGATGGCAGTGGGGCTCGTTCTTCATGCGGTATGAGTACATGATTTGTCCAGTCAAGGATCTAGGTGCAGACGCGTGGCACCCTCCCATGTGCAAGCCGAACGATGTCTTCGTTTGGAGACACTATGAGCTCATGCAACCAGCCGCGGCTGTTGTTTCCTTCTTAGTACGTCGATCCCTTACTGTGGGATTGGTTAATGCTAAATAACTACTGTAGTGCAGAAGAACTGTCAAATCGATCCCCTGGGCTCCCTATCAGTTCCACGTTCTCGTCATGGCGTGCTTCGCGAGTTTGGTGGCCCCCTTTGGAGGGTTCTTCGCGTCAGGATTCAAGAGAGCGTTCAACGTCAAGGACTTTGGACAGAGTATCCCGGGCCACGGCGGCATGACAGATCGAATGGACTGCCAGTGTGTCGAGTCTTCGTCCTCGTCCTGCTCGTGGCTTACATGCTCCTGCTTTTAGGTTCTTGATGGGAATGTTCAGCTACGTCTACTATTCCAATCTCATTCGCGTGCACGCGGTTACGGTCGGGAGTGTACTGCAGACGATTGCCAATGGGCTCTCGACGCAGGATCAGTGGTTGTTGGTGGAGGTGCTTACTAAGCTTTTGGAGGGGAGAAGCACGTTGAAGGACATTACATTGTAGCCATAGGGATTGTTCATCGTTTATCGTGCTAGGCAGTATCATCATTGCTTCGACAGACTTGGGTGTAGCGTGAGTGACTGTAGTTTGATATAATTCAACAATTCATCGACTAGAGGTACAATAATTGAATTCGGTCAATCGATGACGCAGGAATCCTACATCTACTTGGAATGCATCCCTTCCACGAGGGCGATCTATACCGCTATGATTCAGAAGGTTTGGATAGGGTATGTAATTATATTCGGACAGACCTCATTAGGAGTGATGGTCCTCAGTTCGCCAGGAACAGTGAGTTTGCCGGTGACGGCGCCTAGTGGATTCTTCAGGCTACGTAGAGAGAGAGATGATAGATTTAGAGTACCTCTAGCGTGCTCAACGGCTCTGCCCAGAGCACCAGATGTAGCGACCCAGTAGCGGATCTAGAAGATGAGAGAGGCGTGAGAACCTAAGTTGAGAGGCTGGGTGGCGCCCAAGTACCTCATCCGGAATGACTTCGATAACCGAGACGCGGGGGTCGTTTTTGTCACCCTTGTGGACACCATCTTCAAGGTTGGAGAAGTACCCTGCGATGCTGCAAGTGGCCAGAATGAGTGTGAAGTGGAGGGAAAGAAGTGGGTGACGCACAGTGGGCTCCAGAGGCTTTCGATGAGTTTTTTGTCGTTGTGAACTTTGGCGACACCTGAGATGGATGCCCAGTCGGTGGTGTTGACGTCGATGAAGCTAACGTTTACGCCTGTGCGGTGTGAGAGGAGGGTGAAAGGAAATCGAGGAAGAGGAAGACATACGTTGGTTTGCTTTGATCTCATCAAACTTGTAAGAGGCGTTGTTGCCGATAAACATAAAGTGGAGGTTATCATCTGGGGCACTTGTGGGCAGTCGAACAAGGATAAGGATAGGGACGAGATCTCACAAGCGGCTGGGTGCATTGCACGGGCGTGAAGATGCTGAAAGGGGAATTAGGGTGTGAGATAGGTTGTGATCGAGTGGAATGCGTACGTCTTCCTGTGAGCGGGTTACTAGCATGCCGTATCTGCATTGCTTGACGATGTGCTTCAGGCCGTCGATTTTCTGTTGAGGGGAGAGCTCGGTCGTCTCTGCCTCTGCATGAGCGGTGAAGGGGTCGAGCTGGACGTTTGGAGTCTTGTCTGCCATATATGTGCGAGTGAAGAGTGAGGATGAGTGAGTGAGGAGGTGAGCGACAGAATGACGTCTACCCCGGCGGCCGAACACAGCGAGCAAAGGGATCGTGATCGAGAATGACGACGACGTATATTATCTAAGACACGAGGGAAAAGAAAGAAAGTGACGACAACAACCGACGGCCAAAAATTGCTTTATTTGACGCTTGGCTTGTACCCTCCCTCGACCTCACCTCGACCCCTCCACCCCTCGACCTCATCCTCGCTCTCGATGGACCCTTCCAACTCGTCTTTCGCCCCGATGAGCAGCGCGTCCTCGTCCGCGCCCTCGACACCCGCCCGTCGCCCTCCATCGTCCAATATCGCGAGCATGAACGCACCCGCTGCCACACGTATTCCACCCAGTCTCCAGGCAAAGATGGCCGCTGTACGTACCCCGCACCTCCCTCTGCCCCGATCCCGAAATCAATATCCGCCCCGTCCGCTCGTCGCTCACTCCGTCGCTCACCCGATTCTCACCCGATTTGTGCTCATATGATTCGTATACACCCCATTCACCACTTGCCCTTCTTCCCAGGTCCTCCATCGTACCCGCGACAGCGCCACCAGCAACGTCGATGCAACCGTAAACGGTTTCATACGAATGCACATCGCGGAAAGACCACCCTTTCCAATTGCCACTGCTTCGACACCCGGCCTCGGCGCCCATGGTGCCCATGGTCTCGCCAGTCGCCGTCTCGGCCGCCCAGGCCTCAAGCTCAGCGATATTCAAGGTATGGGCTCCGGCGCGAAAGCCGCCGGATTGGCCCAGGGTCGTCCCTCTGCTCTCCCACCTCCACGCAAACCTCCACCAGCCGGCGAGAACGGCACTCCCTTTGCCAACTTTAGCAAAATTGTGTGCGTCCTTGCCAGTCTCGATCCTCCCTATATTCATTCCCTCTCTCCAGAGACCCCTCAGGTGTCTTGCGCTTCACAGACAAGGCTGTACTACATGCAAAAGGCGTCAACTTTAGTAGCGGTGCTTCCTTTACTATCAACATGGCCGAGTTCAATCTCCAAGACGAACTCGGCAAGGGCTTTTACGGAACAGTCCGCAAGGTGTTGCACAAGCCCACAAACGTCCTCATGGCCATGAAGGTGCCCTTCCGATCTCCGCCGTATTCTCCCCCCATCCCTCCATCCACGCCTGACTCCCACTAACAGGAAATCCGCCTTCAATTAGAACAACAGCGACTCAATGCCATCATCATGGAACTCGATGTCCTCCATCGCTCAACCTCTCCAGAGATCGTCGAGTTTTATGGCGCTTTTTTCATTGAGTCGTGTGTTTATTATTGTATGGAATACATGGACGCCGGCTCCCTGGACAGGCTCGAAGGCGCCGGTGTCCCCGAAGACGTACTCGCGCGCATCGCGCGTGCAATGGTCTGTGGTCTCAAATTCCTCAAGGATCACCTACAGGTCATCCACAGGGGTCCGTCCCAATCCACTTCCCTTTCCATTCCTGAGCGCTTATTCTGCCCCACAACCACAATAATAGATGTGAAACCCACAAACGTGCTCGTCAACCGACAAGGAGCTATCAAGCTTTGCGATTTTGGCGTATCGGGTCAGCTGAACAAGAGCATCGCACGAACACATATTGGGTGCCAATCGTATATGGCGGTATGTTTATTCCTATCTCTCGGACTGGATCCCCCGACTGAGTCTATTTTCAGCCTGAACGAATCAAAGGGGAATCCAAAAACGAGGAGATGGCCTACACCGTCTCGTCCGACGTCTGGTCCCTCGGTCTCTCCCTTATCGAGGTCGCGATGGGCACGTTTCCGTACCCGCCGGAGACATACGCCAACGTCTTTGCTCAGCTGACTGCCATTATTCACGGGGACCCTCCGACGCTGCCAGACGGGTTCAGTGACGAAGCAAACGACTTTGTATCAAAATGGTACAATGTCCTCTTCTTTGGGGACTGCCCGAACTGACCGTACATCCAGCCTTGTGAAAGAGCCCACTCGACGAGCAACATATACCGAGCTCCTGGAACACCCATGGCTCGTTAATGACCAGAAGCGCGAGGTAAATATGGCGGCATGGGTGGAGAAGGCCCTCGCTTGGCGAGAAGCGGAGAAACAGAAGCAACTTGCAGCTGAGCTGGGCCTCTAGCTGTTTCTCATACCCGCTAATGCGAGCTGCCTTGCCTGTTAGCTGCCTCGCTCTCTCCCGTTTTCTCACATCATCGACGCCTAAGTGCCTCTTGCCATGCCTTCCCTCCCCATCCATGAACACGAGGTCCACGAACGCTGTGACCCGATTTCACCGTGCCCATCGCATATCCAATCCCCCGGTACACACTACCGCGGATGAGCATCTGGCGACGGCCCACTGGAGCGTCCCGCTCTAAGTTTGAACCCGCCAATTATACCCACTGATACCCCCTCGCGTACTGTGGCTTGCTAGGTTCTTTGAGGACGACCGACCTGTCTCACTGTAGCTGATTGCATTTCTGGCTCCATACACCCATATCATACATTGCACCATTTTCATTGCCTTACTATAGTAGTTTTGTATAGGAATAACGATTTACATTTGGGCTGATATTTCTCCCGATCGACTGGGCTCTTCACTTTAGCTCCTCACTCTCACCTTGGTTATATTTGGTTTGCAAAAGGCGCCTCCGGTGGCAGGTGGTGTGCCAACGCAAGTTACCCCCTCCCCTCTGGAGCTGGAGCGTCGCGACGATGGTCAGCTCGACGCCAAAAGACGACTCGTTATTGCCTCCTCCACAAGTTTCCGCCGCTGGCACCTACACGCTCAAGGCGAGTGGCTTTTCCTGTGGACGTTGGTGGAATGACTCATCATTTTGCTTTGTCACCCATCCTCCATTACCCCTATCTTTTGCTTTGCTCCAACCAACAATAGGACGTGCGAGTAGGGTGTAAACTGTATGCCATCCGACCCCACGGTGCTGCCGGTACCGAACAGCGCCTCGCCGAGGTCCTCTCCATCCGCCACAAACCGATTCCTGGCGTCGCCCCCCCTCCCGACACGCCCGGTGCCAACGTCGATACCGACCCAGACGGCACGGAGTATTTCGTCCACTGGCACCTCTTCAACAAGCGTCTCGACGAATGGATCGTTGGCTCACGGTTTGTCCTCTCCAAGGACATGGAGTGGCCGCGGCCGAAAGTCGACCCCGCCGCTGCTGCTGCTGCTGCTGCTGCTAGTAGTATCGGCTCTGGTACTGCAACGCCCTCTAAGCCGGGGTCCGGCAAACCTGGGACCCCTAGTCTAACGGCGGCGTTGAAAAGGCTGCCACAGACCCCGATGTCGAAAGGGGCCATGGGGCGCAACATGTCCCTGCTCAAGAAAGCCACAATCGCGTCCGCATTACAGTTCCCCGATTCGCCCTCGGGGATCGGCATGAAGCGCAAGGCACATCCGGACGACGCGGACGCGCCGGACGAGTCCGTCTCCGGCTCGCAGGACGGCGGCGATAGCGCGAGCGCGATGGACCTCGACGAGGAGGAAGACGTGGTCGCCGTCCCCGTCGACCCATCCTCCGCGCCCGTGTTCCTGGGCAAAGAATCCGAGATCGAAAAGCTCCGCCATTCGGGCTCCATGACACAGTCCGCCGCTGAGATTGCGCGCGTGAAGAACCTGAATCGGATACAGATGGGCCGGCATGAGGTCGAGGCGTGGTACTTCTCGCCTTACCCTACCGAGTACGCCCACCTCCCTGTCTTGTTCCTCTGCGAGTTTTGCCTCTCGTATTTCCCGAGCCAGTTTATGCTCGCTCGTCATCGGAAGAACTGCACGCTTGTGCACCCGCCTGGGAATGAGGTCTATCGAGACTCGGATGGGCCTGGAGAGGAGATTTCGTTCTTCGAAATCGATGGGAGACGGCAGGTCACCTGGTGTCGTAATCTCTCTCTGCTATCTAAATGCTTTTTGGATCAGTCAGTCTTCTCCTCTTCTCCCATCTGGTCCACTACCTAACCCCGCCGTTCTTTTTTTTTTTTTCACAGCAAAACGCTGTATTACGACGTTCAGCCATTCCTGTATTATGTGATGGTACGTAAAACATTAAAGGCGTGATTGGTTCTCACTCTGAATAAATAATACTGCGCCCCTACAGACCGTCAATGACGAGCACGGCTGCCACATTATTGGCTATTTCTCCAAGGAGAAAGAATCCGCTGAAAACTACAACGTCGCTTGTATTCTCACTTTGCCTCAACACCAACGCAAAGGATATGGTAAACTTCTCATCGAGTTCTCATACGAGCTCTCTCGTCGCGAGAACAAACTAGGTTCACCGGAAAAGCCCCTCTCTGATCTTGGGCTACTCAGTTACAAGGCCTATTGGATGGAGATTATCATCGAACTTCTCCTTCGGCATCCGAAGGACGATATTAGCATCGAAGAAATTGCCACAACTACCTCGATTACCCAAAACGACGTGATGTGGACGTGAGTTCGGCGGGGCTATGATTGGTTCACCAAATAATCGTAATTGACACAAAGACGCAACTAGATGCCAACAAATGGGCCTTTTCAAGCACTACAAGAATCAGCACGTGATTTGCATTCCAGATCATGCGAGGGAACAGTACAATCGAGCTAAATCCAAGAACCGGCGTCAAATCAAGTCAAATCACGTCTCTTGGAAGCCACCCGTCTTTTCGAGAGAGCAATTGCGCTTTGGATATTAACCCGGCGAGGTTTCCTGAGTGAGTAGTGATAAACAAGATTGCCTCAGCCCAAAATACGAGTCCTAATGTTTATACAATCAAGGGGGTGTGTAGGAGAAGAGGGAGACCACGATCGATGCACAGATGGTAAAGGCGGTTGGAAAGTTTACTGGAAGAAAAGCTGGTGAACGTCGCCGATCCCAAACGCAAGGTTGCAGGCCGGACACTTGCGTTGTCTCGTATTTATTCGAGCGTCGATACACCTATGCGCCCGCACGTTAGTGGCGAGATAATGTTTGTATTTTTCCGATACGCACTCTTTGCAGAATGCTAGATTGTTTCCACTGTGAGAACGAGATTGGAACTGAACCATAAGACGAAGCAACGTACTGTGCATGCACTTTGTGAGAACATGACTTCTTAGTTGGACTGTGCAAGTGGAGCATTTGAGGAGAATCTTTGAGGGCTTCGGTTAGTCAAACTCCGAGCATCAGCAACGTCTATACGCACCATCGTTTTGTCCAATTGTTTTGCTATTTCAGCATCACTACCTGTAGCGTTTGAGGTCCGAACTCTAATAAGTTGCCGCTCATGATCTAGTTTCAATTTGGACATCTCTTCTCTCGTTCTTGCTTCTTCCTGTCGCCACTGACTGACTAAATTATCTCGTTCTGAGAGCATAGCTTGGAGCTATCGAGGGATCAGAGAACTGCGCCGAGGAGAGTGCTCGTCCCTACATACCTCGACGACCTTCTTCCGTTCGCCTTCGAAACTGCTCCTGTACTCTTCGACCTTCTGTTGCATATTCAGGAGCATGATCTCTCGCTCGTTGATACGTCTTTGTGCGATTTCAACCTCCTTTTCCATCTGGTTCTAGAGATGAGTTAGTAGTCACGTCATCCTATGGTCAGCGTTAAACAGTAGACGTACGATTTGCTTGCCGAGCGATTTCTCAGTCTCTGCCAGCTTCTCGATAACTTTGACCTGTTTATCGAGGTTACGCTGCAGGTTCTTGCGCTCTGCATCGGCTGCGTCCTTCTGACGCATGGTCGCGAAGTACTTGTTGTCGGCCTTGGCCTTCTCAGTCGCGGCCTTGTGGATCCGCTCTTCCATGACAGCCAAGTCGAAAACCTTATCCTTGACTTGCTTGTCAAGGTTTTCCCAGAGAGCAGAGAGTCGTTCTATTTCAGTGTATAAGGCTGAAGGTTCCTGCACGGCCTGTTAAGTGTTTGCACTGAGATGCTGGACGGGAACATACCTCCTGAAGCGCTTTGAGTTCGAGTCGTGTCTTGCGCAACTCTTCGTCCTTGAAGTGCAATTGTTCGGTGAGGGCTTGTACATCAGGTCCAGCACTAGCAAGAGCGGCGGGACCATAAATAGCGTCATATTTGCGTAGCTGTTCCCTCGCCTCTGCACACTTCTCGAGCGCTTCTGCTTCCGATTGTAGGGCACGAGCAATGTCAGGGTGGTCAAGTTGCAGCTTGGTTAGAGTGGCCCCTAGTGTACTCCTCTGCCGCTCCAGTAAGCTATAGAAGCCATGAGCAAAAATATGTCTGTCATCATCGTAAAGACCCACGCAAGTCTTTCTTGGAGTTCACGAACATATGACTCGTCCTGAGGCTTGTTTAGGATGAACGCGAAGAATTGTTCTTCTCCTTCGCGGGCCGCTAGTCGCGCTTTGAGCCGATGGTTCTCAGAAACGAGCATGGCAATGCGTTCCTGAAAGTACACATCTCAGGTCAAAGCCCTTGAGGAGAAGACCAATGGACGGACTGCACGAGCATTCGCCAAAATCTTGCTCTGGGACGCGGCGTTGACTTTCTCCGCATCCTTTGTCTTTCGTTCGTGGAGCTCGCTGGTCAACGCGTCGCGCGCATCTCTAAGGCGGTTTAGATCATGGTCACGTTTGTCGATCATCATTTTCATCTCTTGAATCTTGACATTACTTTCCGCCTTCCAGCGACATCAAATATGGCTTTGACATGGCGTCTTTGGTACATACCACAACCTTCGCTTGGAAGTCCTCTCGTTCACGGGTCAAACGAGCGACCTCGTCTCGTAAGATGGCGATCTCTTGAGCGGCCACTTTCTCCATCTTGTTGTGCACGTCTATTGTCGCCCTGAGCTTTCGGTAGCCTTCAAAGCGGTTCAAATTTCCTTCAACGGGTGAAAGGAGCTTTGGGGAAATGAGTAGTCAGCTGGAACGACGAAGAGTCTCAAATTACCTCCAGTCGCAAAGATACCAAGTCTTTCTTGTGCTGTTCTAGTTCCGCTCGTAGTGATTGAATAGTTCGCTGTCGTTCTTCCGCCCGCATTTGCCAAGATTCGTCGACCATGCCATTCATGGGGGCAGTGGGAACAGGTGTTTGCTGGAAGTACACAATTAGGGTATGATCTCCGTTACACTCCGTATCGCCTACCTCCTTCGGTTCAGTCTTGGGAGTAAAAGAACCATTCTGTGTCGGCCCCTCTTGCTTGATGGAAACTCGAGTCTCTAATTTTTGAACAGTGGAGCTCTTGAGCCTCTCAAATCGATTCTCTGCAGCGGAGAGCTTGTCCTTGTATTCCTCAGCTGCTTGTTGGGTCCGTTCTAAAGCGGCCTTGGTCACAAGCAAGTCACCCATTACTGCAGATTTCTATCGAGAACTATGGAATTAGCTGGGCATATTGTGTAGTATTGAAACACACCTCCGATTGTAGTTTCTGACATGCCTCCTGCAGTTCTACGGCAGTGGGGGGAGAGGCTTGAGGCGCGATCGTAATGAATGTTGTTAGAAGTTCGCGAGATTTCAGCTCTTTTGCTTTCAGGGCTTCGGAGTAGGTGGTAGCTATGGTGTCCCCCGCTTCCGCGGCGACGGCTAGCTCGAAAACATCTTGAAGCAAATCGAAATATTTCAGTTGACGCGTTCAGCGACCACAAGTGGGCTTAGGTAACCGACCTGATGGTAAGTTTGGAGCCGGTAAGGTTCCCGGTTTCACGAGGAGGCGAATTTGATGCAAGAGCTTTATTACGACTGAAATTAGTTCATCGAACGCAAAACCGTTGCGCATTGAGGAAGGTATTCGAGATAACACGCATGAGATAGGGAAAGAAAAGTCATTACCTGATCCCAACAGGCCTCTATGGCGGCGAGCGCAGCCTCGCACGTCGAGGTTCGAGCTTGTAGTTCCTCAACAACGGCTTGTGAACGGTCTAGTTCTCGCGAATACCATCGCATGCGACGATAGACTGCTTCTTTGCGGAAGAGCTAAAAGAATAGCACGGAATCAGCCATCTGTGAGTTAGACACGTACAATGGCCAACAAAGGTATGATGCTGGCTCTTCGACGCGCCCAATTAGACTCGCATGAGCAAGAAAGGATGTTTTGAAGGTCGCGAAAGGGAAGGAGGAACGTCGAGGGGAGCGTCGGAGGAAGAGCCCGTACCTCAAGTTCGTTCTCATCCCGTGGTTCCTCTGCTAGTTGGCTGGGAGATGGGATTGCGACTGGTGAGTCATTTGCAGACGAAACTGCTCGTTTTTTGACCACAACAGGCGTGTCGCCGTCGAAGGGACGTTTGCGAGAGGCAGCTTCCATGATGTGGGTAGAGGGCAACCTTTGAAACAACCAAACCCAACCGAGACCTTCACTCAATGATGCTCCCAAGGGTTGATTTCAGGATACAGACTATTACAAGAGTGTAAACGAGTGGATTAAGAACAGAAACAAAGGTGGCTCAGAGCTGGTCAGCGATCCAACGGGGCCAGTGATGATAAATTCACTGCCATTACGCTTATACACACCCGTACGTACAGTATATCTCCTATTAATGCACAGCCGCACCCTACTATTGCGGCGTCCATTTTCAGCGGGTTTAGCTAATTGTCGTGGCTGCTTGTCACGTTGAAGAAGTGCCACATAAGCACAACAGAGTGTCGGTAAGGAGGACCGTCGAGCAACTTCCTCGTGTTCCTCGCCCTCCCAGCGCTGATAGACCGGAAATGCGTCGGAAAACCGTGCGATAAGCGACTTGACCCCTCTGCAAATGTACCGATTTGGGTCGAATTAAAACATCGTTGCCGTTTCTGCTTCCGTGTGGTTGCTGGACGGGGTCTTTTCCTGCTGTGTTGGTTGGGGGGTAGAATGCGGGAAAGAAATGCCTGGCTGAATTAACGCATTGCAGACTCTTCGAGAGGCTGTGAACCCCAGGGCTAAAGGCTGGGAACGTGGCTTGAAATCGCCGTGCGAGCTGGGTCACCGGCGACGACTCTGTTGATGAGGCGTATCCCGTCGGATGGAGCCCCATGCAGGTGGAATTACCGCAAAGCAGCAAGCTCGCCGCGCACGTACTTGCGATTGACGGAAGAGCGAGTGACACCGACGATAACTTGTACAAAAGGACTTGGTACTTCCTTGTGTGGAAGCACTAGGCGATATGCAGCACTCTTAGGGCCACGTTTACCGGGTTAGTCAAAGCGTTGCGGTTCAAGTTTGCGCCGTTGGAACGCCAAACAGCGGAAGCACTTCCGAAGACCGTATACAGGGATGGAACTACTCAAAATCAATATGCATAACAATTGAAAAAATGCAGAGGTTGTTTAATAGCTCTGCGCCTTGAACATATCAAGCCTTTCTTTACCCAGATGCTGACGCTCTGAGCAGGACACTAAAATGTGGCCCATCAGTGGCCATCGATTGCGACCTCTTCCTTGGATCAGCCTAGGACGTCCTTCCACCTTCTCCCATCTGTCTGCTTTCCAACGTCCATTCATTTGGATCTGTGGCATATCTAGTACCATTGATGACACATAACGAAAATACGCACCCATTGTCCTCATTAATGATAACTACTGCGCGTCCATCACGGTAGTCAGCTGTGGCCTGAACCCAACTAACGCAGTGAGGATGATCGCGCATCTCGCTTGATGGTGGGGATGAAACAATTCCGGAATCCAAATTAGGACAACTAAGCAGCTACCTCACGCGGATAAAGTCTCCAAATTGGCTTATGGCCTTGTGGCGTCCTCGCTTGGACCGCAACCTTACATCTCCAGGGAGTACACAATTATCCAGATATTGATAGGTGACCTTGTAAATCAAGGGATGTACGTAGATAGCCGTTCGAAGGGTGCACAGCCAGGTTGAGAGTTGACGAGACCTCTATCGGGCCCATGATACCGAGAGTACATATCAGTTAGGTGTGTCGCGAGTAGACACGTACTCAGGGCTCTCAACGTCCTGGGGCGGGCATACCAGAGTTCAGGTTTCCTGCGAGACACTTGATTTACACTGTGTCTATAGATCGCTTTGCATAACCCTGGCGTCGAAGATTGGATGAAGATCGAAGTCTTCGCCTCCCGTTGTCTTGAAACTCTAGAGGAAAGAGGTGTCGAACAGCCCGCCGATTCGCTCTATAAATGTTCAGCGAAACCCCTTCAATACCCTTCTCCGACGAAGCACTTTGGTGACGCTTGCGGACGTGCTTGACCAAGTCGGGAACGAAATCTTTATCTTTGGGACGGAAGCCGGCCGCTCCGAGAGTCACAATTCAACCTCCCCACTTCAGCATGTACGCCCCAATAAGCGTGGTCGGTGTTAGACCTCATGAGAAATCGTATCTAGCCTGAACGGCGAGACGCATAAGGTAATCAATGGTTTCCTTGTCAACTCTTTTCATCAAGTGCCTACCGTCGTCCTGAGCGTAGCTTGAGTGTGACACAAACGTGCAGTACCTCGCGTGGATTCGAAATATCTTCGCGTATTTTGCTGTTCTTGTCATCTATCCCTCACCCGTGCAGTGGCTGGAGCTCCTGCTAAACTGCGTGTGCTGTATAGAGGTAATACTGGAAATCAAGTTCCACGATGAAAGGCACACCCTTCCTTCGTTTCCAGATGGTTGCGTGCGAAATTCTCTGATCGAACTCCCTAAGATCCTAGAGACCATAGGATAAGGTGTCAGATACGTGTGCGTGATGGCGACAACAATGTAGAGTCGTAGCCAACGTTCTTAGAGTTCGTCGTCTTGGTAGGAGGCGAGCCAGAACCCGACGATTCTAAGATCAGACGGTTCCCCTATATGCTGACGTAACATGAAATTTCAAAAAACATGAAGTAAGGTTAGAAGGCAAGGTTAGGGGAGCGTTCTATATATCTCTCAGACTCTAAGGGATCTCATGACATCGGGGAAACATTTGGGCTTGAAGATAACATCACTCGTTATAAGATAGTATTAAGTGAAGGAGGATTGACCGCACTGGGGAAGGAATTTCGAATTCTGGTGCGTCTGGATGGCGTTCCTTCTAGTCCGGAGCCAAAGCGTTGGGTCGAAACACCAAGAGGAAGGGAGGCCAATCAACCTAGATTCAATTGAACAGAGAGAGGGCTGATCCCTGTGTACCGCCGATATCAAACTTTCGAGGTTGATTCCAGAAAACTTGGAAAGATACCACGACCTCAATGACGGATATTATCCTCAACATTGCTCTTGATACTCCCTCATATGCCACTAAACCTGCAAATGCAAAAGGAGGAAGATGGATGGACGGGTGAGCACAAGCCTTTTCTCCCGTCTGCGTTACTCTTGACTCCTCCTAAGAACAAAGGCCAAGGATGCCATCAAAAGAAAGCGGCAATATACAAACACTGTAGCCCATGAACCAGATGAACGCGATGGTGAACGTCCAATGAAGCGAAGGAAAGAGGTCGAAGGCGAACGGACGGCGAAAGAAAAGCCCCAGTCAACTCGTCCGCAGGGCCAAGTCGTCTCGTCCTTATTTACCTCCAATCCGGTATTACCACTGCATGACGCTGCCCCCCAAAAGACCGCCCAAGTTGTACCAAGCAATGCTCCCCTTTCGGATTCATCAACCTTCAGGGACTTGGGGCTCGACCCCTTACTAATTAGCCATATCGAGGTGAAACTATCCATAACCAAACCCACTTCGATCCAACGTGCCTCTCTGCCAATTCTCCTTACTCCCCACGATCCTCGGACGACCATGCACGACGTGCTGATCCAAGCAGATACCGGATCAGGCAAGACCTTATCGTATCTTCTTCCTATCATACAGGACCTCCTCCCTCTTAGTTCCCTCTCGTATATTGATAGGTCAATCGGAACTCTGGCTATCATCGTGGCCCCAACACGAGAACTGGCAAAGCAAATATCCGAGGTCCTCGAACAAGTACTACAGATGCGACTTAGGTCGACTAAGGAGATCCCAGGTGGTGAAGGCGATGAGCCCCGCCGAACTCGTTGGCTCGTTTCGGGTCTACTTACAGGTGGGGCGACTCGTACCCATGAGAAGTCTCGCCTGCGAAAAGGGATACCGATATTAGTATCGACACCAGGACGGTTACTCGACCATCTACAAAATACCACATCCTTCAATGTCGGAAAGTGTCGGTGGCTCATCCTCGATGAGGCCGACCGTCTAATGGAACTCGGTTTCGAGGAAACTATCACATCTATTTTAAAGGGGTTAGAGGGGCGACGCAATCTTGCTATACGGGCCGCAGAAATGGGGCAAGGCTTAGACAACGTTGGAGGATGGGAGTGGCGACAACGAAGGACCGTCCTGTGTTCGGCTACTATCAGGGAGGGTGTACAGAAGCTTGCTGGGTTCACTTTGAAGGATCCTATCGCGATCAAGGGAGGGACGGGCGAAGAGAAGCCATCGCGAGCGACTCCGGGCGGAGAAACCGCAGCGAAGCAACCAGAGACATTCACCCCGCCATCACAGCTATCCCAGAAATACGTATTCACGCCCTTGAAGCTGCGTTTGGTGACCTTGATCGCACTATTACGTTTCCTCCTTCGCAGTGCCCCCAACAACCAACAAGGGGTAGGGGTTAAGATCATCGTGTTCTTCAGTTGCACCGATTCTGTCGATTTCCACTGGAAATTGCTTGGGCAAGCCACAATGTCGACTAGTGACACGAAAGATGCGGATAACAATGAGATAGGGGGAAAGGTCGACTCGGGGGATGTGGGAATGACTTGCACACTACTCCCTTCAACCAAAGTCTACAGACTCCATGGCTCTTTACCTTTGGCTACCCGTCTAACCTCACTACAGGGGTTTGCCCGCGTTCACAAAAACATCGACGAGGGCCGAGATGACAAAAAAGAAGCGAAAAACTCGATCCTTCTCTGTACTTCAGTTGCTTCTCGAGGGCTAGACCTGCCTTTTGTTCGGGCGGTAGTACAGTACGACCTGCCGACGGAGGGAGGTACGACGGAATACGTACATCGTGTAGGACGGACAGCTCGCGCTGGTAAGGGAGGAGAGGCGTGGTCTATAGTCTGTCCAAGCGAAGCCAGCTGGGTCCCTTGGGTAGAGGAGCGGATGCAAGGACATCAGGTTAAGTCCAAGACCGTAATCAAACTTGAGGCCGTGGAGGTTGATTCTATTCTACAACAAGGATTTGGTGGCAAGGGACGAGAGTATGAGGATCGTGCTACTCAGGTACAGCTGGCATTTGAGCATTGGGTTCTGAAGAATGCCGAGGTTCGTTTTTATATCATAATGTTTACTACACGCTGAGTGCTGCCCTCAGAATGCCGGCATCGCGCGACAGGCGTTCCAGTCCCACCTGCGTGCCTATGCAACACATCCGGCCGACGAGAAGCATATTTTCCATGTCAAGAACCTCCACACTGGTCATCTTGCAAAAGCCTTTGCCTTGAGGGACGCCCCCTCCAATATGCACTCGGCAAAAGCAAAAGCAAAAGCAAAAGCTCACAAAAAACGCCCCAGTCGACGCTTCGAGGATGGTTCGAGTGGCGAGGACACGAGCAAAGTCGAACAAAAGATGAAGGAGGTCGTGCGCGCACAAGGCAGGCTGACGAAGAAGGCTGGGCAGTTGCACAGTGCGGGAGTTGGCGAGTATCAAATCGCGGACATCAAGTCGCTGGAAAAGATGGTAGCGAGACTGTGAAATTGGACAAGGCGGTGTATTCTTATTACATGACAATGTCTCTAGCCACTAGAGTCACTCGTCTCACCTCGCAAAAGGAATTCGTACTCTTCTGGACCTTCGCCCAAACGACGTCCATTTGTTGTAACAGGTTCTTCCTTCCGTAGCATCTCCCATTCCACTCTCAAGAATACCCATACCCATCTTCGTAGTACCTCGAGCGCCTCCATTACGAATACTCCTGATTCCATGTCGGTTACGACGTGGAGATGCGAGGAAAGCTTGAGAGACCAGGTGAATCGTAGAATGAAGTTGAGAAGGATTGCGGTGTAGTAGATGAGGGAGTCTCCAAAAAGGAGCCGCCGTCGTAGTCCGTTGTGACGCGACGAAAGCCGGTCGTTTGAGGGTTGCGGAGAAGTCAGGTCGATACTAGCGGCTGAAGAAGACCCCGCAAATCTTCCGTTGGCACGCAATGTAGGAAGGACTAGTGGCCTGGGTGGAGACATCGAGTTACTTGGGGAATGTCCAGAGAAGGATGACGACCAGGTTGCTGGACGGAGAAGATCAAGGCCCCAGTCGTTTGTCACATCCCACCAAAATGAGTACATTGAGTTGATGAAGACAGACAATAACCTAGTGCATCATTTAATTCCATGGCCTGCGAAAGAATGCCTCAATACGTACCAGAGACGAAATAGTTGATACTCTCCATGCCATGCGTCATGTTGACCAGTAGAATTGCCCGCACCTTCTAGAATTAACCGCTGTGCAGCAGAGAGAAAGATGACTGGGAAGGCTGTTGCGTACTTGATTGTGTTGAACAGTGATCGCACTGATGTGCCGTTGCTGCCGGTGTATTCTATAATACACTGTCTGAAGCGTACGATATACGGCAAACTGGGAGGCAGTTAGATCTCGGTGCAAGTTTAAAGGAAAGTCGCACCTCATCAAGAAAGGGACAACCCAGAAAAGTAACCCGTGCTCGTCTGGCCATTTTGTGAGACTGCCTCCAGGAAGTAACATGCGTCCAGCAATCCACAAGTCACCAATGACCTTGGCATAGGAGGTAAAGATATCGGCAAGAACGATGTCCGAGAAATAGATGGACGAATGGAATGGTGAAGCTACGCAGCGTACGAGACCTCTGATGGTTTATTAGTCTGCAAGTCGGTCATGAACTTCAAGAAATCAGTTTACCGAAGGAAGACCGTTCGTTCGACCTTGTGCAAAATATTGAAGGGGCAAAATAGCACAGCAACTACGAGTACTGCCGTTACGGTGGGCACAGTTTTGTATTTGTCTACGACATCTGGCTTTGTGCCCGTCCATAGGTGGAAGAGGAACCAACTCATGCACGTCCACATGGCGTAATACACAAAGATTTGGTAAATTGGTCTGTAGAGGGACCCAGAGTGTGCAAAGAAATTGAGATATCTTGAGTTACGAGACGCGGAAGGGAGGGGAGAATGCAGTGCATTTTGAGAGCTGCCTCTGCGAATTTCGAGCGCATAACCAGTGTCTACCCCAAGAACCGACAGGAAGTGGAGGTTTGTGGCCCAACCGAGTATTCCTGCGCCAATTAAGAAAAGACTGCGATAAGGTAAAGGAAAGGCTGCGGAGAATGCAATATCAGACGCGGACTGGCTTCCGGTATTTAATGTTGGTTTCGTATCGATATCCATAGACCATTTATGCCATATGCAAAGCGGGAACCTATTCAAGCAAGGCCATACATCAACATGAGCTCCTTTGGTCCTGTGCTGTGGAACGAATTTGGGACTACTGACTGTAAAATTGCCAAAAAGAACCACGATTGAATACCCTTTTGATATACCGTTATGAAGTGCTTGAACGCAAATGGCGCTATTGGACAACGAATTGACGTGGTAGGGAGCAAGCCTGGACATTCTTTGAACCGGCCTCTTCATGGCTGACCAGAAAGCAGTATGTAGTCTCTCCAACAATGAACATAGATAATTGAAAGACGCATAGGCAGCTGGAAAGGAGCGCAAAACATGGGACAAGGAAGAATGGGAAGAGAAAGCAAAGCACAAGGATGAAGAGGAGCGAGCGCGGGTAAAGGAGAACGAAGAACGCGCTAAGAAAGGCCAGTGGCTACGATACAGGGAGGTTCATTTAACGTAATTGTCTCTCCTGTAGGCCTCAAGCCACGAAAGCGGCCAGCCGTGAAGGATTTGCCCAAGCCGACAGAGACCATGAAACGACGAGAAGGCTCGCTAGAGTTAGAAAAGAATGTGAACAAGACAATGGTCGTGACTAGTATTGGCGGAAGAGGACCAGGCCAGCCTGGGTTTTATTGCGAGGTCTGCAGCCGAAACCACAAGGACAGCAATAGTTATCTCGATCATATCAATAGCAGAGCTCGTAAGTAATGCTATTATAAGACCTTTGTGCCTTCACTCGTTCTTGCCTAGATCTGCGCATGCTCGGGCAGAGCACCAACATCCAGAGGTCGACGGTCGAACAAGTACGCGCCAAGATAGCTCGTCTACGAGAGGAAACCCGAGAAGCACAGGGTGCCAAAGATTACGATTTCGACAAGCGCCTCGCGCAGATCAAGGCGAAGGAGGATGCCATTAGGGCAGAACGCAAAGCTAAGAAGAAAACCTTGCGGGAGGCCCAACGTATGGAACTAGCGAAATCAAACGATATGGAAATGGCAGAGAACGACGACATGGCGCGCATGATGGGATTCAGCGGCTTTGGGACAACGAAGAAATGAAACTCGTATTGTCCATTCACGGCCCAAATGCAAGTGGGTCAACAGTGTACCGATGTCAATGGATTTCCTGATGGACAACTACAAATATATGGAATCATCGATACTACGCCCACTATCGCCTAACCAACGACAGTATAAAGGTCGTCTCAGAGATGTCTTGCCTCCTTTCTATGAGGACAGGAGTATTGGGGGGACGCTTCACCACATCTGCGGGTGCGCTCCTAACAGTTTTGGTCACCATCTCCGCGTACGTGATGATAGCAGCGAGAATGTCCGTGCCAGTGCCAGGCTCGAACTCGTAGAATATATCCACATCGTCCGTAGCTTGCAGTCCCGCCTCCTTTCGTAGGCGTTGACACCGGTTGATAAATTCTCTCGCCAGACCTTCCGCCTCTAATTCAGGATAGGTCTTCGTGTCAAGCAGCACGACGACATCTCCATCGGTATTTGTGACCCAGCCTTGCTCCTCAGGTAGATCGACATACCGACTCACGACAAGGTCGCCCTTCTCCAACTTGATTCCATTGATCTCGATCATGCCCGTCTCTGCATAGGCCTTGACATCATTAGACGTAAGGTCCGGTAGTCCATTCTTGACTTTCGCAAGGTCCTTCCGAAGCTTCTTGCCCAGACTGGGCCAGTCGGCTGTCGCTTTGAATTTTATGCCAGTTTTCTCCTCATTAGAAGTGAAGACAACCTCCCGCACATTGAGTTGACTCTCCAAGTACGGCCTCAAGGGTGTGATGTCGCCGAAGAAGGCTTGGTCTGGGTGGAACACAACAAGCTCCTTCAATGGTACCTATTCCCCAGCTGAGTCAGAGCAGACAGAATAGAATAGATTCTGCACCTTCAATGATGGCTGATACTTCTCGCGCAAAGTTCTTGTCAACTCGATGACGGCCTGCATTCGTCGCACTTGACGCTCAATTTCAGGATCAAAATATTTCTCGTTGACGGCTGGGAAGTCCACGAAATGTATCGAGCGGTTATCTTTCTCGGACGGAGGAAGGAACGTCCGTAGTGTCTGATATAGGTTCTCGGTGATGAAAGGTGTGAAAGACGACTTCGAGTCTGTCAGTAAAGGAGCCCCTATCTTCACTGGATGACACACTCACCATTGTGCGACACAAGGTGTACAAGGTCTCGAAGAGCGTATTCAAGGCCGTGATCGTATCTTCGGGTCCCCCTTCCCCCTTCAAACGAGCGCGGTTGAAACGGATGTACCAATTCGTGAGTTCGTCGATGAGCAACAGCAGTCGTGGTACCACCGTATACAGGCGATATGCTCAAGAGAATCATTAGCGTCAGTCGAGCATATTGATCCAGGCGACTCACCAGCCATCTCTTCATGAACGAGCTTAATGAGGGACTGGCAACGTGCCAATACCCATCGGTCCATGACATTCGATGAGAGTGGCGCTTGTTCATTGTACATAAACTTGATGCCCGTATCCCGCTCCAAGAGCGCAACTTGCCCCAGGAAGAACCGGAAGGAGTTGAACCACGGCAACAATACACGGGCCAGAACCTCCTTGACGCCTTGCTCCCTGAAGCGAAGGTTCTCGGCTTTCACGATGGGAGAATTGACCAAGAACAACCTGATCGGCGTTTCAGTATACCCAAGTATGGAAAAGCATCTACGCACCGAAGGGCATCGGCTCCGTATTTATCGATAACTCCGTTGGGGTCGGGATAGTTTTTGAGACTTTTGCTCATCTTCTTTCCGTCCTCCGCCAATACCAGCCCAGTAACGATGAGGTTCTTCCATGGTGCCCGTCCAAACAGGTGGGTTGAAAGAACGATGAGGGTATAGAACCATCCTCGAGTCTGATCCAAGCCTTCCGACACGAAGTCCGCAGGGAAAGAATTTTCAAATCGTTCCTTATTCTCAAACGGGTAATGTTGCTGGGCATATGGCATACTACGTGACAATGAGCCGCGTAACTCCAGTCTGTGTATACTCAGCTTACCTCCCAGATTCGAACCAACAGTCAAAGACCTCTTCCACCCGCTTGAGCATGCCCCTCCCTGTCTTCGAAGGGATCTTGATATGATCTATTTTGTCGCGGTGGAGATCGGTGACTCCTGTCGCTCCCGACAATTGCTCAAGCTCCGCGATGGATGTCACGCAGATCACCTGTACAAGTAGTGAGGATAGACTAACCATATCTTGGGAATACTCCCTCACCTCTTCGAAGTCATCGCTGGCCCACAATGGCAAGGGCGTGCCCCAGTACCGGTTACGCGATACATTCCAGTCCTTAGCACCCGCAAGCCAATTCCCAAAACGATTGTCGCCAACCGATTGCGGGACCCTGGAGAAAATAAATCATCACAATGACGGACAATGCAGAGCAACTCACCACCGGGTGTCCGAGTTGGCTTTAACAAGCTGATCGATGATGGGAGTAACTTTGACGAACCAAGAAGGAATAGCCCGATAGATCAACGGTGTACCGGATCTGGGGTAATTCAGTCTCGAAATCGAGTCCTTGGAGAGATACAGACCTCCAACAAAAAGGATAAGAGTGCATAAAGTTGGAATGTACAATAAGCTTGCCGTTCGCTTTCAACTTGTGGCAGATCTCCTTGTCCGCAGCCTACAGGAGATGTAGGCAGTAGTTGCTATGACGAGAGAGAGGCTTACCTTGACGTGGAGACCCTTGAAGTCGGGAACTTCGTCGGTGAAGCGCCCGGTATCGTCGATAGGACAAGGAGGCATTTCATCGATGCGGATGATATTATGGGCGAGGGCAATACGGTGATCGTCTTCACCGAAAGCGGGTGCTTGATGTACGATACCAGTGCCACTGTCGCTGGTCACGTACTTGTCGGTGAGCACACGGAAAGCCTGATCCCCAAATCGTTGGGTGAAGTAATCGAACAAAGGGACATATCGCCAACCCTTCAAATCATTGCCCTTGAAGGTGTCCAAGATTTTGATGGGTGCTTTTTTGGGGTCCTTGTATACAGTGGTGAGGAGTTCCTTGTGCAAGATGAAGTTGACATCGCGGGTCTGGTCGTGTATCTTGACGTATTCGAAGTCAGGGTGTACGCAAAGCCCAAGGTTGCTTGGGAGCGTCCAAGGGGTAGTGGTCCATGCAAGCAACGATGTCTTTGGGTCGTCGACGAGCTGGAACGCGACCGTCACTGAAGCACATTCAACACATAAGAACCCTGAACAGACATCGACACTGACCAGCAGGGTCGTTGACATCCCGGTAATCCAATCCAGCCTCGAAGTTAGACAACGGCGTGGTCAAACCAGTTGTGTAGGGCATCACTCGAACACCTCGATACACCAAGTCTTTCTTAAATAGCTCGCCAAAGACCCACCAAACCGATTCCATGAAAGAGGTGTTGAGAGTTTTATAATCGTTGTCGAAGTCGATCCATCGACCAATGCGTTCCACAGTCAGTCGCCATTGCGACGCGTATCTCATGACGATAGCTCGACATTCAGCATTGTATTTGTCGATACCAAGTTTCGTCACGTCGTCTTTGCCTTTGATGTCAAGCTTTTTGTCAATCTCGTGTTCAACAGGAAGTCCATGGGTGTCCCAGCCGAACCGCCGCTCGACATGAAAACCACTTGAGCTAGCATGACGAGTAACAATATCCTAAGTAGTAACCTTTAGCATTGGGATGATGATAACCCAAAATGGACGAATACTTTGACGGTTCCGGCAAGCAAATGTCCGTAGTGAGGCAGACCGGTGGCAAACGGAGGTCCATCGTAGAAAGAGAATTCAGGACAGCCTTCTCTTAACTTCTTGCTTGTCTGAAACGCGTCGATCTCGCGCCAGAACTGGATGATCTTCTGCTCTTCATCGGGAAAGTCGAATTTCGCGCCAACTGCCGGTCCGAGTGAGATCGGACGGGCCGAGAGGATCAGTTATGCTTACTATCATGACCTGGGAACGCCATGGCTACTAGGGGCAATGGAGAGTTTCTCGGTAGGCGATGGCGGGGTTGAAGTTGTTAGCCAAGTCACCCTTGATCCTCGAACTGTCCAATTTTGTCATGGCCGAGTCATCAGAGAAGGAAAAAAGGAAGCCCACGGTCATCATCACAATTGGAATGGCTGGCTCGGGCAAGACGACCTTCGTCCAGCGGCTCAATGCCCATCTCCATCAGGCAGAGTCACCTCCATACATTCTTAATCTCGATCCAGCCGTTGCGAATCTTCCGTACGATCCAAACATTGATATCAGAGATACCGTGGACTATGCGCAAGTCATGAAGCAGTAGGTCACCGCTGTCTTCTGAGGTGCCCTTCTCAAGGGAGTCGTTCTGTAGGTACAAACTAGGTCCAAACGGCGGTATCCTTACTGCTTTGAATCTGTTCACGACCAAGTTTGAGCAGGTGCTCAGCTTGCTTGAAAAACGGGCAGACACAGTCGAGTAAGCGGGTCAATGGCTATTGCACCCCTTTCGCCAACCGCATTTAGAAATATCATTTTGGACACTCCAGGACAAATCGAAATATTCACTTGGTCCGCGTCTGGAGCCATCATCACCGATGCTGTCGCCTCGTCCTTCCCAACTGTGGTAGCATATATCATCGACACACCGCGTACCAAGGCGCCTGCGACATTTATGAGTAATATGTTATATGCATGCAGGTAGCACACCAACTCGCCCGATGGCAAGTGACCTGGTTCTCATTAGACTTGCAGTATCCTTTACAAAACTCGACTACCATTTATTCTCGTATTTAACAAAACTGACGTCGAGAGACACGAATTTGCAGTAGAGTGGATGAACGACTTTGAGGCTTTCCAAGAAGCGCTGGCCGCAAGAGAGCGCCGGGATGCGGACGGTGAACAGACTTACATGTCAAGCTTGATGAACAGTATGAGCCTCGTACTTGATGAATTTTACAAAGGTCTAAAGGCAAGGAATTTGCACTCTCGATGGGTGACTTACTGAAGTGAGTCACAGGCAGTTGGAGTTTCGGCCGTCACTGGAGATGGTATCTCCGACTTCTTCAAAGCAGTCGAAGCATCACGCAAGGAATACGAAGAGTTGGTCTTCATTTGTCACCTTTGACACCGCGCTCATCTGTCCTCCTAGGGAGTATTTGCCCGAGCTGCAGAAGATGATGGCGGAGAGGGTACATCATCTGCGGGTTCCTCGAGCCTTCAGTACTAAATGACCTGGCGTAGGAAAAGACTCTCGAGAATTTCAAGAAACAGAATCTGGACGCTGCTATGAAAGATCTGAAGCTGGATCGACAGAGACCTTGGGAGGGTCCTGGGCGGGACCCTCGAGGGGATCGGTGGGAAGATGACGATGTGGAGGAAGGTGAAGATGGCAATGACCAGGACGAGGACGTCGATCCAGGTCCGTGCAGTTTACTAACACTGTTCCAATCGACGACTTATGCACCCGCAGTGCCGAGTGATGCTCATTTCTTGGACATGCAAAAGGCGAGAAGAGTCGGCGACGAGGGTATCAAGTGGCCAAAACCAAATTAAGCGCGAGGGTTGAGAAACAAGTAGTTGCTCTTAATGCGCTCTAAGCATAAATTCCTTTTAATTAGGCATATAACACACGTGAGAGGTAGTATTGGAAGTGAGACCCAATGCCTGACCCGGGAGGGACCCTAATCAATGTTCGTTCCATGGAGCCAGCCGCCTTTTCGTCACCCGATATCCAATACTACCTCTCTATGCTTCCCTCGATATCATGTTGTAAAGCGGTTATGACTGTCTAATTGTAGCCCTCCTACGCCGTTGTGTTCGATACACGACAGGTGGAAGTAACTATTCCAGGGGTAAATAAATCGGGAATAGTCTGATTGGCTACTCACTTGGCTACTCACTCACCTATTCTGCAGAAAGAAACAACCTAGGAATTGGCGTCCAAATAAAACAAGTGGCGGTCGGCTGCGCTCCAGACACGCCTAGATGACATTCATCTGTGGTTGAAGAAGAACCAGTACATTGGCCTCCCTTACAGCGAATCCGAAGCGTCCAGCATCAACTCCTCCGCTGTGGTGTGAGATCTTGTAGCCACCCATCATGATAGCAGGACTCCGGTAGTCTGGTTGGTGCTGGACGCTCGTTGGACGCTTCAGATTCGCTGTAAGGGTGGCTGATGTACTGATTCCCCTTCAACCACAGACCAATGTCTTTAGGAGTGTCTGGAGCGCAGCACTATTCCCGATTTATTTACCCCTGGAATAGTTATTTCCACCCGTTGTGAATAAAAATGAACCGAGGTGCTGTTGCTTGAAGTGGACAACTTTTCTGTGCAACTGATCTCAGGTATGCCCACACCTTTTACGATATTGTTCCTACTTTTGGCTCCTTTCCTTACGAGCTTGCAGACAACAGTAACCCAAACAATCTCAATATCTGTTGTTGGCCGTCCTCTCACTGATAAGCTAAGCTAATATTGTTTTGATTAAGGTTTTACATGCATTCGTGTAAAATATCCACCTGTACCTGTCCACCATCAACGTACAAGCTGACACCAAAGCCGAGAAAGCCTTCCCGGTCAGGATTACCTGTAGAGCGGTGGAATTTCAGACGGGGTTGGTGTTTTCATTACGAATATGGGCCAGGAATTGTCGTACACAGTGAAGTAAAGGTATCGGAGTAGCTTCGTACTCTACAATTAGTAGGTATAATAGAAGCCCGGGCGATCTTCGATAAGCCTGGTGCCTGCTCGCGCTTGCTTGTTGCGGTGATAGTACCAAGCAGTGTTGATGCCACAGACAAGTATGATGATCAACTGGGAGCCGATGACGGTCCACACTAAGGTAGACTATTAGTGCCTTGTTCAAATACATCGCCGAACGGCCACTTACGGCCTGGTCGGTATCCAGGGGCGTCCTGAGCGCGGAAGGCAGTGGAGGCGATAATACCACCAATACCACCTCCGCCGATGGCGATAGCGGTCGTGAATGCACGCTTCGATTGACCTGCGACATTGCTGTGCAGATAGCCAAGTATTGCCGGTGTGTTGGCAACAGCACCAGCATTACCGAGAAAGACACCGGCGTATCGAACAGAGTTGTTCGTGTGGAAGGCGGTCTATAAGAAAAGAAGTCAGAGGAGAATGATGCAAGAGTAGTGAACCAGTAAACACACCATGCAAAGCCCAGTGATGGTGACACATGCTGGGAGCACAATAAGGGGAGCAAAGGCCCTCTTCCGGTCAATAATGATAGCGACAGCGAATGCAAAGATAGCCGCGAAAACGGCAGGTGGAGCGGACAGGAGCTGTGCATCACGCGGTGAATAGCCCATTCCGTTCATCAGAATAATGGGGAGGAAGTAAGCAAATGCATAACCTGCGGTGGTCGAACAGCCGAAGAGGACGGCGAAGCCCCAGGTGTGGATGTCGCGGGTGTAGCCCCAGAGCTTTTCGGCAGTGAAGTGGTCGTATTGGGAGTCGGCGCGATCAGCTTCAATACGATCAAGTACCCATTTCGTCTGCTCCTTGGTGAGGAATGTATTTTTGTCTGGAAAATCTTGGACCACTACCAAGGGTGTCAGGAGAGGCCGAATGAAGAGAAATGGACGTACAGAAGAAGGCACTGATACCAGCCAAAATAGTGGTTGCTCCATACATAATGAATATCCATTGCCACCCGTTTAGACCACGCCGGCCAGCGAGCTCTGCGATACCTCCAGAGACGGCAGAGGAGAAGCCACTGACCTGTATGTATTGTTAATGTGACGCAGTACAGGGCAACAGTCCGCAACTCACCATGACAGCCAGGATGTAGAAACCTGTCAATCGTTTCTGCATCTCTCCCCGCACGTACCATGTACCGATGATATAGGTACCTGGTATATAACTCAGTATAAGCCGTGCAAAATCTAGGGAAATTAACTAACAAGCTGGGAAGAAGCCTGCTTCGAGCATCCCGAGAAGGAGTCTGCAGATAACAAGCTGCCACCAGACGGAGATCCAAGCCATCCCTAACGTGACAAGACCCCACGCGCAAGTGATCGAACCAAGCTGTGAAGCGTCATTAGCTATACGTAAATCGCTATATGGAAGAGAGGGTACCCAGGGCGCCGCCCCCACATGTCGGAGTACAATGTTCGATGGCAACTCGAGTATGATATACCTGTTGGAGAAGGGGCGTGAAACGGGAGAGGAATGTGAGAGGAACGGGCGAAGCGCCCCGGGGTCACTCACGGAACAAAGAAGATGAGGGTCGCAATGGAATAACGGTCGTTGATGTACAGAACGAGGTCTTTGGCCATTCCTGCTACGTACGCATTCCTGGGGGTCACACAATGAACATAGGAAACACGGAGAGCCAAAGATAGGCTCACGAGATGTTGACACGGTCAATGAGGGAGAACGAGTAGAGGACGGCGAGAATGGGGAGGACGTAGAGGTCGATCTTGCGTAGTGTCTTTTTCGCAAATGCCAGGTCCGCCTGCGCCTCGACGTCACTCTTTTCCATCGTGACGGCATGACCAGGCTGCTTGACAAAGTCTTCGGAGCCCCCTTCAGAGCTCCTGTTGGTCGGGTTGAGGGCGGACATAGTTGAAGAGAAGGGGGTGGACACGGGAAGTGTGCACAGTAGAACCGCGATCTTTTAAGTGTGGGCATATTCCAGGAAGGTGGATAGGGTTGGATGGGAGCTATTAGCCATCTGCATGGCAGCCTTGGCGGTCTTGGTTAATGATGAAAACTGAAGGACAGAGGGACCAACAAGCGCGGTAGGGCTGATATTCCGTCGATCCAGTCTGCCTTCCATTGCCTTCTCTTGCACTTGACTCAATCGCGAACTCCGGAGCGTGCGGATCCCGCTGAGCGAACCCGCCACGATAAGTCATGTGCACGTCTCAGTGCATTCTTATCACGATCCCTTTCGTGCGGTTGCGGGCGATTCCGGTGCATGGGAAGGAGAGATGCACTCACTCGTCTCCACGCCAGGACCGACACCTGCGGAGGGAAAGCGACAGCGGCTGGAACATTGCTGATAGTCCGCTGCGTGTTTGCGTGTTTTTGCGTGTTGAAGGTTTGGTTTCGTGAATGGCCCAGCCTCAAAGGCAAACAACAAACAAGCCCCCCCAAACCGTGGCCCGGGCGTGGATGGACAAGGAGCCGGGTGACGACTACGTCCGACGGATTGCGGCGTTTATTCGAGTAAATCAGTCACGCCTTGGTCAAAGCAACCAAGCCCGCAATCAGCCGTCGGCGACTAGCTATGATATATGGGCATGGGTCGGCTGGGCAGATGCGAACAAGGGACCGCCATTGGTTTATACGACAGATCTTCATCATCTCTTTTACCTCCTAATGCGCTTCGAGGATCTCGGTGTCGACGTTGGCCCTCTGGACGTTCGTCTCGAATCTGTCTCCCGGCCCCTCAGCTACGTCTCCCTTCTAGCGGCCAAGGACAAGTCGGACGTAAGCTCTATTGCTTCCGTCAAATCAGCCATCTCGAAGTTCTCCCTCGGCGGTGGTTGGTGGGCTCGACCAGGCTCCCCAAAGGTCGACGCCGATCTCAAGTCAATATACAGCGCCTTCACTATCCTCCCCTCCATATCTATACACCAGTCCTCACTCCAAGTCATCCAGGAACTTGCGGACGACCCCCCGCTCGATCACAGCGTTCCAATCTACGTCTTTAAACTTCTTCAGAGGCTAGAATGTGTCGGTACGTATCCTACTATGCTCTGTATATCCATACCGAGATATATCTCTAGATATCGATCCAAGACAATTGCTTGGGTGGGACCATTTATCTAAGAGTCTCAGGAGCCTCACTATTAAGCGGAGCGGTATTGAAGATGTATCAGAAATTCTCATCGATGCAGTTATAGACGATCAGACACGGAGAGAAGGCCAACCAGTCAAGATGCGGGCCCGCAGAATCATCCACCGTCCAACGCCGTCTCGTCAGCAGTCGTGGAGAGGGACTCCCTTGCCCTCTCACATTGTAGAGCAAGATGAGACCCCTACGCCAGAAAACCCTAGTCCGGTTCTCTCTGAAATGAATTGGGCATTCTTGAAGCACTTGTGTCTATCTGATAATGCCCTCACTTTTTTCCCCACGACTCCTATCCAATATCTCACGTCTATCACGCATCTTGACCTATCTTCAAATCTTCTCATTACTGTTCCCGCTGGCTTGAACCAATTATATAACCTCGTGTCTCTGAATCTGGCAGATAACATGATCGAGTCTGTCCTCGGTGAGAGAGGGATCCTTATATTTTACATAAACGCGTACTGATACCTTACAGGAATATATACGATGCTGGGGCAAGTTCTCGCCCTCAATCTCGCTGCCAATCGAATCGAGTCGCTGTGCGGTCTTGAGCGACTGGTGGCACTTGAGCGAGTAGATCTACGGCACAATCTTGTTAATGAAAGCGGCGAAGTCGGACGTTTAGCAACCTTGCCAAACCTTTCCGCTATTTGGGTCGAAGGGAACCCACTTATCGAATTAGAAGAGAACTACCGTATCAACTGCTTCAACATGTTCCGCAAAGGAGGCAAGAACATGACTATCGACGGTGCTGGGCCTACCTTCATTGAGAGCCGTAGGCTTGTCGCTTTCCCTACTGTCGTCCCTCCACGCGTTGCTGCTTCCGTCCCTTCACCTCCAACCGTGGCAGTCGGTACATCTCCTCCTGCAGCCACTCCCACAGCTGTATCGGTACCTTCAGGGTCAACTCACGTCTCTCCAAAGGGTCTACAGCCGAAGAAGCGCAAAGTCCGTCGAGTTGTCAACCTTGACGGTGACAAGTCGGAAGGAGAAGAGACTATTGTCCCTGGACGGAAAGGTACCATACGCAAGAAGCCTATCAAGGAAGCACCAGCACCAGCACAAGCACCAGCACCAGCACCCACGAACAACCTTGCGGCAATGTTTACACTTCCAAGCAGCCCTCCGGCGCAAGCACCCGCCGCTCCTGCGACAGTCAGCCGCCACTCACGAATGGTGTCGATGATGGAATCTCCATCTCATCCGTCCCGCGCTCTCCGCGTTCGCTCTCCAACCTCCGGTTCCGCCACGATTTCCTCGGGCACCGCTCGCAACGCGAGGGCACATGTAAGCTCAATATTCACTGCACCGAGACCAGACGATGCAGGTGGAATAGCAGAAGACGGAGGCAAGCTGCCTTCACCCACCCTGGACAGTGCAGTTGCGTTCCGTGCCAGGATAGAGGCCATGCAAGCGGAGGTTGGGGACAGCTGGTTAAAGGTGCTCACGCAACAACAATTCGCGGAGCAAGAAGACACGAATGGGAGAGGAGAAGGCGCCGGTGCTAAGCGGCGGAGACATGCTAGAGGAATGACTGAATATTAAGATCATCATGCCCACATTTTTTACACTTCTCAGGACTTATAATGTATGCTATTTACGAGCTTTACTGGCATGTATACACTAGCAGCCATACAGGGTTAGTCTAGATACAATCGACATACATAGGTCGCCATTGCCGAGCTCTTTCTCCTGCCGCAATCCCTTCCAATGATCCTTCGACGCACTGGACCTTCTCTCAAGCGACATTTTACCTCGGGTCATGTTCACGGGTTTATTGGAGCCATCGGGAACACACCGCTGGCGAGTCCAAAAAACTCTGAGGCCCTTTAGCGGTCTAACTTACACGGGCCATCAAGATCCGCCTAAAGGGACTCTCTGAGCGTACTGGATGCGAAATTCTTGGTAAAGCAGAGTTCCAAAACCCGGGAGGGAGCGTGAAGGACCGTGCAGCACTCGGGGTTATTGAGGCCGCTGAGAAAGCGGGAAGGTCAGGCAATAACCGCCAAATTTTCAAGTGATGTCTAATGTACGTATAGATTAAAACCTGGGGGGACTGTTGTCGAAGGAACAGCCGGCAACACTGGCATTGGTCTTGCCCATGTGTGTCGCGCGAAGGGCTACAGATGCGTCATCTTTATGCCTAACACGCAAGTAAGTGGACCACCACTATTTTTTGTGTCAATAATTCTAATCAGCGTTTTCGTCCACAGAGCCAAGAAAAGATCGACTTACTTCGCATGCTCGGGGCAGAGGTGTACCCCGTCCCCGCCGTAGCATTCGAGAATCCGAAGAACTACAACCACCAGGCCCGTGAATTTGCCGAAAAGTCTCTTAACGCAGTGTGGACAGACCAATTCGACAACACGGCAAACGCCGATGCACACTACCGCACAACTGGCCCGGAGATTTGGGCCCAGACAGAAAGCAAAGTCGATGCATTCGTATGCTCCACCGGTACCGGTGGTACTCTCGCTGGTGTATCACGGTTTTTGAGGGAGAAAAGTGAGGGACGAGTGAAGAGCTACTTGGCTGACCCCCCGGGCAGTGTGCTGTACAGCTACATAACGAGTGGCGGAAAACTTACGGAGAGGCAAGGTGGTTCCATCACCGAAGGTGGGCTCCTCACGCTTGGCGAAGCTTATTACCCAAATATTCGCTCTATAGGCATTGGACAGGGGCGAGTTACGAACAATCTAGGGACGGAGATTGACCACATATCTGGCGCTCTTCATATTCCCGACGAAAAGTCCATCGCGATGCTCTACGAGATGCTTGACACGGAAGGTTTATACCTAGGCGCAAGTACTGCACTTAACGTGGTCGCTGCATATGAACTGGCGCAGCAACTAGGGCCCGGTAGGTACTTCGCTGTAGAGCCCAAATTTGCTGTTGAATGTATCCGCAGGAAAGACTGTCGTTACTATTCTTTGCGACGGAGCACATCGGTATCAGAGCAGACTATTCTCGAAGAAATGGATCGAGTCAAAGGGGCTTTCAGGGGCTATTCCGGACCACCTCAAAAAGTATTCTGTGTTAGACTAGCCTTTCCGAAAAAAAAAAAAGTCTCCCATTACGACTGGTCAGTCATGAACAGATTCACGGGACTCAACATACACCCCAAAGAATACAGGGAATCAAGATTGTGACTTTTCCTTCTTCTTTTTCTTTAACGGTGACCGTTCGACGGCAGTTTCCTTCGTCTTCGCCTTCCCCTCCTTACGTGTTCGCTTCTTCTCGGCTTTTGCAGCCTTTTTGCCACGTTGGGTATTTACAGGGTCCACGGCAGGCCCCACACCTACGTCGGCATTGAAGCTCTCAACTAAGCGGTCCGTAGCCTTCCCGAGGTGGGTGAATGGATTATCATCTTCAATGTGTAGATTGCCCTCCGCATCAGGGATATCACCCTCGCCTTGAAAATCGACTTCCACGACCTCCTGTTCGCGTCGAGTTTTGCTGTTTACAGCCTGCGGTGCAGCCTGCGTTAAATGTGGGGCGAAAGGGTCCGATAAGGTTGATCCAAGAAGGGATAGCATCCCATTGGAAATTGTCAGCCTAGCGGGGGGTTAATAGATTGTTAGCGACGGTACGAAAAGAGAACAATGTATGCGTGCGGGGGCTTCTGGTCTTCCTAATTTATTCCTCAAGAACACACTGATCGTTCGTGCAATAGCACACCAAGCAATCATTCGATATTGTAGGGAACGGTCGGCCCTTGGCAGGGTTGGAAACGGTGGGATCACAGGTGAGCCACAATTAAGGATAGTCAATATTTGTTTCAGGTGCACGGAAAACCAAACTGCAGGTTGTTGTGCATTCCCAGCGATGTGAGTACTCAGAGCTGGAGGACGTTGGACGCACCCTATGATCGTAAATTCAATGGTACGCCCATCGCCACCAAGAGGATCACTGGATGTTCGATGTACCCATCGACCTGGATCTCGCACCCTCTGGTCCTCCCCCGCCCCTCCCAGCCCAGGAGATACGCCTTCGCTGGCTATTCGAACGCCGAATTCTGGGTCATTTTCTGCCGGTCCGTACTCGAACTCGTATTCCTCAAAGGGGAGGTGCTGGCGGGGGATTGAAACGTTGAAGGTACGGTGGACGAGTAGGGAGACGTGATCAGGTGAGCAAAGGTTGATCCTGCCCTCTAATAATTTATGAGTTGTACTCTCAGATGATATTTCATGGAAGTACGTACTGAGCTTCATGCCCACTCGCGGACTCCAGACGAGCGCTATGAATGATATTGTACATCGAGAAAACGGCGAGTCGGGAAGGGTTAATGCAGTATCAGACATAAGGGCCAGGTTGGAGTGCGACAATACGACTCCTTGTAATGCGGGTATATATCTGTTGAAAGGTGAATACACGTCGGACCTTCAAGGAGTGCTGCGCTTTACTGCATGAGCATCGAGTCGAGCATATCCTGAATACCATTTAAGGGATTCCCAATAAATATAGGTGGCAAAGTAATATCGAGCGATGCCTCCACTTGTCGAAACTCGGATGAGCGGAGTTGTGTGTCGTCAACGGCGCGGGGCCTGTTATCTCGTTTGGACCTTTTGGGTACAGGTTGTTGTAGTGCATGCTCCGGAGGATTTTTACGTTTCTTGCCGGCCAGAACACCGCGATCCATGGTTTCTTCCAGAAATTTGAGGGTCAACAAGCCGCAAAAGATTAGACTCCGACCGCAACGCCTTTCAGCTCGTCCCATCTCCGCAACTCATTCCAACACCTTTGCATAGCAACTACGGGGCCTTCTTTTCGTGCTATAGCCCATGGTCCGTCTTTCAATTGCGCAAAGGCTTGTAATGGCTAATTCGAACGGCGTAGTCCGCACCAAAAATTATCGTGCAACTCGTGGTTATTGGAGGTCGTATCTTTGGGAAAGCTTTATTAGAAGCAAGCAGGCAAGCTGTCAAAAGTGGGCTGTTTTGCCGCGCCACGCTGCTGCGTACACTCACGATGACCACTCGCGCTTCGCAGACGCGAAACACAGGCCAGCACTTGCGTCATCCGACGCCGTTGGAGTGAATAATGCAACATCACAGTCGCCCACTGACCGCCTTACACGAGAACACCGAATGACCTTGGACGAAGCCCGGATGATCTTGAATGTTCGACCACTGGACAACATAGAAATAGTAGCTCAGGTGAGGCCCTCTATGCCATTCTCATCGTTACTCTTCTCGGCTGCAGTGCAATACCTGTGGTCTTGAAAGAGTCCCTCTATATGGGAGACCCGCCGGCTTCACCACACCACTCTGCCTTCGTGGGGGCACTCGTACTGACAAACATCCCATTCAGAGATTCGATTACCTCGTGAAGGCAAACTCGCCGCGGCCACTCACTGAGAGTGGTCCATCAGGTCGGGGGACCAACTCACATACATCCCACTATCTCCTATCAAAGGTTGTCAAGGCTCGGGAACGGTTGCAGGCGGAAGTGCAAGTAGCAGAGGAAGTGTCAACTTCTTCGCCGCCTTCTACGGGTCCACCACCATAATTTGGGACTCGAGGGAGACTAGATAGCCCGTGTAATTGGACAATGTGTACTTATATCATCTCGTATTCGTGTCTATGGAAACTTCTTCCCTGCTCCGCACTCTAGATCTCTCCATTGCCTTTGCTTCTTGGACTTCAACCACATCGCGGCTGAGGTCCGCCCGGCTAACAACCCCAGGCGCTGCCGCCATACCCACAACCCAATTATTACTAGCAGGGCAGCGCTGTGCTGCCCATCCAACTTGCTTAGCTGTTGCTTCTGCACCAACACAAGAGGGAGAGAAAGGCGACACCGTTTTCACCCATCCGCCACATCCAAACCATCCAGGAGCCCAGTCTTCGTCAGCAACCCTCGTCCGCGGCTGGGTCTGGCTACTTGTCTTTGCCAGCGGCCTCATCATGGCCACCGCCATAGCCATCTCCCAATCGTTTCGTCGCCTCTTTCTTCACCCAGCCCACGCACTTCTCAACATTATCGAGCTCCGCTCATTTTTCTTCGGAGTCGTCTGCTTTGCTGTCCTGCTCATCTTGGGTCCGTTCGATGTCTCCAGCGCTTGACTCTTTCGGCAGTGTTGCTCACAACTCGTGTTTTTGTAGCCTATCTTACAAATCCATCCGAGGCATCTTTCAGAACCTTCTTAACTGAACAATCGTTTCGTCGCCATCTCACCAAGCTTACCGACACCGATAAGGATTCTGATTCAATCTCAGAGGCAAAGCGTTACACCTTGCCCAGCCACGACCCACACCCTGCCACAGCTCGCAGTCTACCCGCTTCCTATGCATACCGCGACCATGTAGCCTCCAACCAGCCACTGCGTTTTCATTTTGCAAACCGGGTCGCCATATCACTTCAGACACCGTCCCACATTTTTCGCAGCTTTGGGCTATTTACTGCAGTTGTCACACCTTTAGTCGATACGTCTTCACATGGTACATACCAATCCCCGGAGGATAACGGAAAATCGTCACCGTGGTCACCCGATGGCAAGATGCGAGGATCGTGGTTTATTGGAGCCTTCGGAAAATGGTGGATTGGTGGAACCATTGAACTCTCCAAGAGGGATATCGAGACTTTGACCGCGCACGAAAGCCTCCTCTTCAAAGCTGCCCTGTGCAACGTGCGGACAATGGATTATGGCGACGCGTACGAAGGTATGCTGTTCCAAGGGTCCTCCGGCATTCGCCTAATACATCTCAGGTCTGCGTACGGCACTCGTTCCGCAAATGAAGATCAAGAAGCCAAAATCGAAGTCGTCCCGATCTATTGAACCGGAGCCATCAATTAAGCAAACGGCCACACCATTACCTTCTCGTAGTGGTACACCTCCGCTATTGGGCAAGCACGCAACCCGTCGGTCTCAAAAGGCCGGTTCGAATGCGCCTCCCATACAGAAGACTCGTTCCAGTTCCATTACCAAAAAATTGGTCACATCACCAGCCTATGCAATAGAAAACGCCCCCATCATCACCGATGCCATGAAACAAATATCGGATGCTCAGTCGGCAGTATCGGACCTCCGGTCTCAACTCCAATCGTTTCAGTCGAATGCTTTCGCTTCCCACGCCACTTTGCAGACGACTTTGGACGAACACAAAGCTCGCAAGCGCCTGGAAGATAGTGCTCGTGCGGAACTTAAGTCTCGCACCAAAGTGCTTGAGGACAACAAGCGTCAAGCGGAGACTGGAAAGCGGGATGCGGAAAAGAAGCTCAAGGCTGCTCATGCTGCCCGAGATAGCGCTACCAACCGCATACAACGCCTCGGACGCGATATCGATGCACTCAAGAAGCGTATTGCAAGAGACGACGTTCGCATTCTCAAGAGCCATACCGACGCTGCAGCCGTCGATGCTAAATTCGCACAAGAATTGATACAAAAACGGTCGGACCTCAAGGCTACTGAAGATGAAGTCTCTCAACTCAGTGCTCGAGCTAGGGAGTTGGAGCAGCTTGTCGGTCAAGAACGTATTCGCTTGCAGTCTCTTCAGGAAGAAGCTCTCCGTAGGTTACAGAATTCACAACATCATCCTTCACCGCGGCAAGGGGAGTTGGCCGAATCATGGGTAGCCTCAAGCGACCCCTTCGAGTGGCCCATGCAAGCTGTTCAGCCACCGCGACGTAACCTCTCTCAGCCTGTAGCGCCCCCGCCAGAGCTTCGAGAGGTATTCAATAGCCCAACAGTACGACGAACCCACGCACTGTCGCTTGGTCGGCTTCCCGATGCGATGATTCCGACTCCGGCCGCTGGCACGCCTGGCTCGGGCGATTACGCTGTCGAGGCTCCAACCCGCGTCATCGCACCATTTTCACCGTTCAATGCGGAGCCTCCAGAGCGTCGGAGCAATCCACTGGGTGCGTCTCTGTTGCCGACAAATTTAGTCAATTCAATAGACAACGAGATCCCCTCCGATTTGGAAGCATTCCACCTCATTTCACCAGTCGTTAGCAGCTTCGACTTCAGTCACCTTAGTGTTGAGACCCCCCGCACGCCTCTCAACTTTCCCGCATCTTGGGGCGCTCCCAATGCTTCAATTTTGTACGAAAGCTCGCAAAACGAGCCTTCGATGGCTACAAATGCGTTGATGTCGAGTCCCCGTCCTTTTGTTGAGACTTTTCTGCCCACTCGCAGCTGGCCGCCCAAACCGCCTCTCTCGTCAACCAAGGCGCCCCAAAAATCAGGACTTAATCCAGATGCACCGATATTTCAACCCCCCAGCCATCGATTGCATTCATTGCGCCCGTCTGTCCCACCGGACAGCGTAATTGCTCATGCCGAAGCGCCGGCGATACCGCTTCTTGCCAGCACGAAGCCACCGCGTTTCACCTCCCTGTCAGCAGCGAGAGCTTTCGCGCCATCTCCTGAAGAGCGCGAGGCTTTGCAGCGTGCATTCGGAGGGACCCAGAATGTGAGTTTGGAGAGGCTGTCGATGGGTGTTGAGAGTCCTGTCGAGCACGGCGGCTTGATGAGCCGCCTGCCCATTTCGCCTTTTGTCTTGCCGCCAGATCCTCTGATGGACGAAGTCGAGTGGGGTTTGAGCGGCACGAGGAAGGGGCAAGGTACGGCTGAGTAGAGGGAAAGAGGGGAAGAAGACAAGCGAGTGTATTGTGTCGTGGATAAAATATTGATGGCTGTTGCGTTGCAAGTTGGACTTGATCCATTTCGAGTGATTGAAAGTCGCTCAGCGGCCCTACTGTTTCTATTGCGCGTTCGTTCTTGTGCACCTCCCATGTCCACCGCGGACCCAACTTCTGCGCCTAAGGACTCGACGACAGCTCAAGACGACGCACGACCACCGTCGGTAGCCCAGGCGGCACCAGCAGTGAGCCCAGACCAGTCAAACAAGACGACGGCGAGTGCTCCCGTTGCCGCGACGCGAACAGAAGGGCTGGGGACGAGCGAGAACACGGCAGATGACAAGGGTGAGACCGAGGAGACCGTTGGAGGTGATGAGAGCAAGATAGACAAACGTAGCACCGAGGACAAGCCGCCGTCGCTGACCGCGAGTCTCGAGAAGAAAACAGGCAATGGCAAGCCGCTGAAGACGAAGCAGGTGTCCCCAAAGCGTGCAAAGGAGGTGCATGTGGAGAAGGATGATGCGGACAAGAAGCAGAAGCCGCCGAAACAGAAGAAAAAGCGGCGGACGTTGTGGGTAATTCTCCACTCGTGCTTTGCGCCCTCCAAGACGCACACAGTCCACGATGAGGAGGTCACCTCGGACGTGTCAATCTCGAAGCAAAAGACTGGCGCTCAAACTTCAAAGCCATCGCACACTGCGGAGCCCTCGGCGACGTCAACTGTCGCTCCAGCCCAGCCTGCCGCACCTCAAGCACCAGCCCCCGTCCGTGCCGAGTCCTCCAGACCGCATACACCCGCTCTGCAAGAGGACGGTGTCGTCGTTCCTCCCACGCCTGGGACACCCCATCTACTCCCAGAGTCAGAGACTGGCGGGGTCACCTCGGGCGCTGTTCAAGCCCCTGGATCGACCGGCAACGAACATGATGAATCTGAGCACTCGACCATTTCCGACGACGAGCCCTCCAAGCCGTATGCGGAGGAAGACGAGGAGGAACGATTAATCATGAACGGAGGTAATGGCATTCCCATCGGACCCGTACGTGCTCGTATACATTCTTTTTATTTTATCGTGTTAATTGCCGATCGCCCTCAGGATGGTCAACCCGCACCGCTCCTTCCACCACTATACGCCGCCCACAAAGGACGAAAATGTCTTGTCCTTGATCTGGATGAAACTCTTGTACATTCTAGCTTCAAGGTACGCTTCGATGCCTTTCTGTCCGCTTTCGTCGTTTACGGCAAATGACTGATGCGTTCGCATCACAGTTAATACCCCAGGCCGATTACGTTGTGCCGGTCGAGATTGAATGGCAGTGGCACAACGTCTATGTCATCAAGCGACCGGGTGTCGATAGTTTTTTAAAGAGGATGGGCGAGCTATACGAGGTCGTCATTTTTACTGCCAGCTTGAGCAAGGTGAACATTTTGGGCCGGCATTGCGCCTTGCGTCATGGTGACTGAACACGGACCTTACCTTGCAGTATGCGGATCCCGTATTGGACAAGTTGGACATTCACAAGGTGGTTGCTCATCGGTTGTTCCGTGAAAGCTGCTTTCTGCACAAAGGCAACTACGTTAAAGTGGGTGGTTTGCTCAGTTGGACCGACTGAAATAGTGAAACGTTCACAGGACTTGAGTCAGCTTGGCCGGCCACTCAACGAGTGCATCATCCTGGACAATTCGCCTGCGTCGTACATTTTCCATCCAAACAACGCCGTTCCGGTATCGTCGTGGTTCAACGACCCGCATGATACAGAGTTGACGGACATGACGCCCTTCCTTGCTGATCTGGCGGAAGTACACGATATCCGGGGGGTGCTAGACGGCGGGCTATGAGTGCAACAGGGAGAGACTGCGAGGGGATATGGAGGATCGTCATGCGACTAGTTATTGCTGTCTGTTGTCACTCACTCTTCTTCCATTTCACCTTCTCCGTTTACGCCTCGTCTCTCGTGCTGGTATCTCTAGCTACCCATCTGGCTACCTACCGGGTCTCTTCTTCCTCTTCTCCTCCCTTTTCGCCCCCTCCTTCCTCTTTCTTCTCTCGGCTCGTGTGATTTTGCGTGATTCTGGTATTTACCTACTGTGGACTCGTTTGAGCCATGGCTCACCCTCTTTCTCGCTGGAATATACGTTTCGTTATTAGTCGGCAAGTGACGGAAAGAATGGAGATGTGCCTCAGCACGTGAGCAGTCTGGGATTGTGTGCGGCCAACGGGCATCACGCTCCTTGGACCGCCTCCCTCTTCCTTGCCTTGCTGCTGCGCGGTCCAGCTTGTGCGTAACGACAACAACTACCGTTACCACAAACACTAGCACCACAACAACAACGCCCCAGCGCACCCGACGCAAAACTCGGTTACAACGGCGACGACGACACAAGTAACGACATGGCTCTGGATGCTCTCCAGTCCCAGTCGCACGGCCTGTCCCAGGATACCCCCGCCGACAGTCAAGGCACCCTCTGTGGAGGCTGCAAGCTTTCTGTCGAATCGGACACAGGCGGCATCGTCGTCGCGTTTGGGCACGTATCCGATCTCCTCACCACCCTCACCGTCTGCTAACCTACTTGCTCTCCAGCCAAGCCCTTTGGCATGTAGACTGGTACGTTCTTCCAATTGGGCTTTCTCAAATACTGCGCTTGGCTCACTCGCGTCGGACAGCTTCAAGTGTGCAAAATGCGGAAATCGTGTCAACGTACGTTGCTCATGCCTTGATTATCTCACCCAGCGCTTACCTATAACAACCGGTTTGCTGCACCTTGCTCCAGGCTGACACTAATTTGCTATTGCTGTCTGACGGCAGTCCAGTATGCGGCTCGTGTTCTTACAATTGCAGCGTATGCAAGCTGCCCATCTTAGATGAGGCTATTATGACTGGTGTGTATTCCTGTGTCAGTCCGTTTCCATGCGATCCAGTTCTCACTCTCCGTAGGTGACGAATCATACCACGCCGCGTGCTTTACCTGCCGTTCCTGCTCCAGAAAGATAGAGGAGCTCGTCTTCGCAAAGACCAGCCAGGGCATATACTGCATGGCTTGCCACAATGAGCGAGTGGCAAGAAGCAGGCGGCACGCAGAGGCAAAGAAGAAGAAACAGGCTAAGCAAAAGAGAGAAGAAGAACAAAAGAAAGAGGTATCGGTAACAGACTCGGTGGTGGGTACATCCGACCGCCTCCGCCAAACGATCCTAATGCAGGTGACAGATGACCCTGAACCGCTCGGCTGTTGAATCACAGACATCCCCGCCACAATCCGCTGCTTCTCCTTCGTTTGATCCCTTGATAGGCACCCCGCGGATACAAAACGCGAACTCGGTCCACCAGCACCCCGCCAAGCGAATATCCACGACCGAGATTCATCACAATGGCCCATTGTCTAGTTCCTCAACGCTTCCTCATGAATCCTCCAGTTCGCTTTTACCATCCATCCGAGAACCCACCGAACCGCAATCAGGGCCTGCTCCTGCGCCCCCTGTAACAGAGGCCGCCCCACAAACGACGAGAGAACGCGGTGATACACTAAGGCTGCCTAGCGGACCTGGAAATGGAGAGATAGAACGGAGGAGGTCCTTCGATGACCGACCTACCTCGCAGTACACCAACGGGACTTTGGGTCCCGAGTCCAACGTCGGGGTTCCCACGAACAGGGTCGAACGCAGACGGTCGATGCAGCCGGCTCCACAAATGGACACTCCTCTCTCGAAAGAGTGGCGCCAGAATACATATCCACCCGTTCCACAGGGGTTTTCTAGCGCTCCTCACCAGGACACACACGGGTCACTGCTTGACTCTCTGAGGACCAAAGGGACGGAAGAATCAGCGCAGCAACTCTCACCGAACGGAGGCAGGCCTGGTGTGAGACTGAGGACCAACTCGTTGAGCCCTGGTCAATCTCCGCATACTAGCCGCTCTACCACGCCGGTTCCAAGCGGCGTTCAAACCAGCGAGCGAACGAATGAAGAGGGCGCTGGTGATCACGTCCTTCGGCTGCCTCCAAAGGAACGATATGACTTCGTTTCTTCTCCCCCGGGAGTGCAGACACCGCAGACACCGCCAGTAGCTCCCGCTCTCCCTCCTATCACCTTCTCCTACAGCGACACCAGCTTTTTAGACTTGATCTCGTCCGTCACAGATTCTAAATCTGGAAAGAAATTAAAGAAAGAAGTGCCTCCTGTCACGGTACCCTCAGAAGAATCGAGTGCCATCTCCCCCACTTCTGTTGAATCGGCTATCGCAACGAGCTCGACAACCAAGTTTGGTTCGGCGCCATCGAGCCAGAACGGCCACGCTCCCGTCGACTTTGTGCCGCGGACTTCGTCCTTTGATCCGCGCAGTTCTCCCGTGCCGGCGTTACACGAGCCGCAGAGCGGGAAGATACGAGAGCGGGTGGATTCGAATGCCTCTGCTTCATCGGGTAACCGGCCTGGACTCACTCGGAGTGATACCCCCGAGGCAGTCGGCCGGAAGCTGAGGGAAACCTTGAACGAGGCGAAGGGGAGGGCTGCGTCGACTGTAGAGCTCGACCGCGAGTTTGTAGAGGCCATCCTGACTGCACTACAAAGCGGCCAGACAAGGGCTAATGAGCTCAAGTCGCATCTGGACCATATGAAGGTGATAGGTTGGCTTCTCCCTTGAATCGCCCTTGCTTACCTCACCCCTTTAGCGCGCAAGCCAACGGGTTTACGACGGTCTAGCAGTCGCACAGAGCGAGTATGATCAAGAGCTCGCCCACCGTCGGGATGCAGAAGCGGAGGTTAGTCGTCTCCGTCTCAAAGTCTCTACGCAGAGTGCCACCATCGACGCCATGGCGGCTGATCATCGGAAGCGGGAGAATCTTGCCAAGATGGAGCAGGATATGCTTGAGAATTTGCAGGTTCTCTCGAAAGAACTCTCCAAGCTCAGGGCGGAACGAGAAATGACGCTGGCGGAGGTGGAGGAGTTGAATGCGACAAAAAAGTCCGTGGGTATCCGTCCTTATAAATCCGGTCACTGACTGTTGTCGTACAGAGCTGCAGCAGGACCGGAAACCTCTTCACTTTCGCGTTCATTAACCAACCGCTTTGACAATATCCGGACCAAATACCGCAGCGAAATCGAACCACTCTTCGAACAGCGAGAGGTACTGCTCCGGGAGCTTACCGAACTCAAGATCGCGAAGGAGAAGTCGCATGAGGAAACTACTCGATTAACGGCTCAGAACGAAAGCATGCAGGAGCTCAACGTCAAGATGCAGCACCAGCATGATACGCTGCAATCAATGATGAAACCCCGTCCACCAGAGAAGAAGTCCAAGGGTTCCGGAGCGTCGGGGCTGTCTAACCCTCCAAGCACTTCTACATTGCATTCTGTTACCAGCTCTGGAACATCGAACACTCTGCTGGAAGCACAGGAGGAAGCCAGGTATGGCAAAGGCACTAGGTCGGATTCAGAGTTGAATCCTGCTGCCGCTCTACGCAAGTTTGGATGGTTCAAGGGTGGGGGTGGAAAAGAGGCATCTTCTGGCTCGTCAAGGGATGCTACGCTGAAAGAACTCCCGGCACCGCCTATACATAGGCTTCTACCAAGAGCAGCCTCACCCCCAGTTATAGTGGAGAAGCCAAAACCGCCTACTCTGCCGGTACATAATTTCCAGCAACAGACTGTTCTTAGGGCGGCGTGCGACCATTGCACTGATAAGATGTGGGGGTCACAGTTCCGCTGCACGAGTACGTGATTTTAATGTCCGTCTTGTGAACATGCAGATTGATATTTTGTGGCTATAGTCTGTGGCATCGCTGTGCACACTAGGTGCTTGACCTTGACCCAACGGCCGTGTCGTGAAGGCGGCAATAGAGATGAGAGAGAGCCCATTATGTATATCAACCAGCCTCTTCGTAAGTACCTCTTTGCCACGTATCTGTGCGAGGGTGCTTATGGCAACGCAGCTCCATCAATGTTCGGACGTGACCTCATCGAGCAAGTACGTGTCGATGCCAAAGGGGGGAACCGCCTTATACCCGTCATCGTGGAGAAGTGTATATCAGCTGTGGAGGCACTTGGTAAGGCCCATCTGCTTAGTTGAACTTTTCACACTGACTCCTTTATACAGCCATGGATTATGAGGGTATCTACCGCAAGACGGGAGGTGCCTCTCAATCCAAGATGATTACCCAACTCTTTGAGCGGGGGGACTACGACTCATTCGACCTACGTGATTCGGACCAGTTCCCCGATATCTGCAGCGTAACCTCTGTGCTCAAGACATACTTCCGAAGCCTACCGAATCCTCTCCTGACCTTTGACTTGCATGAACAACTCGTTATGGCAGCCAGTGAGTGTCTCCTCGGGTCGTACTCTCGACTTGAACTCAGTTGGCTTAGGTTACCGAGACCCCATTGCGAAAGGCCGTGCTCTCGCTAACCTGGTCAATGAGCTTCCGCCTGAGCACTTCGAAACCCTTCGAAACCTTATGTTACACTTACACGGTATAATGATGCAATCCGATGTAAATCTTATGACTGCCCGCAACCTAGGGGTCGTGTTCGGACGTCAGTTATCCCTTCTCCTGCCGATAGTTTCCCTGCTGATGGACTGTTCAACAGCTACTCTCATGCGTTCTGCGGACAGCACAAAAGAGTTTGCCGACATGGCAGGGAAAGCGTTGGCCATAGAATGGCTGATCGAAAACGCCCCGACCGTCTTCTTAGGAGATACACGGGCGGCTTAATTTATAGTGCCCAGTTCCTTTCTTCTTTTAATATTAAATAGGTATACCTATTCTTCGTCCTTCGTTCTGTGTGTACTTGGAGGGTACTGCTATTCGCTCGTTGTGCTGTGCCACCATATTCCTGTATGCATAATCGACCTCTCGAATCACCATTTGCAGACAGACAAGGGTTAGCTATAAATACAGTTTCTAGAAACCGGCAGTCACTCGCAAGCTCTCTAACTTCTTCAGAACCTCTCCAATTGTACGATCCAGCTCACCAGCGATTGCATGTTGCTTTGGTGCTGGCAGCTTAGCAAAGTATTCACAGAGATCACCATCGACAGTGGCTTTAACTGGCGTATAGTAGCCTCGCCATGCCAAATGATCTCTTCCTACCAGGCTAAGGTTCTCCGTCCTCATGTGCTGCTCCAAAGTCGAGATAAAGTCGACATCTTCCTTCGAAACAAATGGTACGAGCATACCGATGGTCCCATGTAAGCAGAAGTATACAAGGATATCGCGTCCTCCTGCTACTAGTGGGACCTTCTGGATCTTCGTGATGACATCACCAATGTGGTAATGTGTGAGCATTTTGGTTTTGTGAGGTGCGCCCATCAGAATGCTCTTCTCGTGCAGGGTACCGGCACCAGTTGGGTCATCGTCTACTTGCTTCGTGACACTTTGATCTACTCGGTTGATGAAGACATTGCCAAACTTGTCCCCTACCGCAACGGTGTTGTAATCCACCATGGCCGATGCCGTTATCCAGCGGGAAGCAATATCGTCGGCAAAGATGAGCAGGCGATTCTCAGGGGCTTTGTAGGCAACATAGTAAATCGACTGGTGCATGTCGCCTACGAGGATTCGAGAGCCCTGCGTGTGCAGGGTAATAATTGCCGAGGCAAATTGCTGAAACAGGATGTCAGTGAGTTTGCGGTCAGATGGTCAGATGTTAGCCAGAGGGCAACTCACTCGGTTCTCAGACTTGCGCAGCAGCTTCTTCTTGCCAATTTCAAACAACCGTAGCGCCTTGCCTACACCGGCGATTAACTTACCCTGGAACGCCAACAGTGAGAGCGGTACGTCGTCTGTTTCCGTCTGCAAGAGATATCAGTGTTGCCAATACGAAAACCTGACGCGATGCTAACCTTATGCAGCAACTCAAGGTCTGTCCCGTCCTCTTTCAGAAGGTACGTCCGCAAGAAGCCGCTGGCGCAAGTTCGCGGTGTAAGGTGCGTATCAGCTGCAGTACCTACTACGAGCGTGAGTTCTCCATTCCGTGCTGGCCACGGTACAAAGGCGATGGAGAAAGCCGCTTCGTTGTTATCGAGGTGGATAACCTTGACCGTCTCATTCTGCAAATAGTTGGTGTCAATCATTCGGTTTAACTCCCATTCTCCCATTTCCAGTGCTCTAACTAACCTTTTGCGGGTCTACTATTCGAATACAAGAAGCCCAGGTGCCTTCAGGCGCTTTGGGTCGCCCGAATTGTTCAGGAGGAAGTTTGAGCATCTCCCTGTCCACCTTTTCGTCCCGGGATTCCTGAAGGTTCATCTCAGGCAACTGAGATAAGAAATGAGAAACAAGTCGCACCATTTCTTGCAGTTGAATTTCGACGGCTTGCTCAGAATACGACCGATGGTCGGACTCAATTACGTAGAAATATTGAAAAGATGGGTGTGAACAAACTTTGCGTGGCGTGTACGAGAGAGGCAAACTCGTCTGGGTCAATTTGCCTCCCAGCTTGGGCAGTTGGAATATTCTACAGGAAAGCTGTCAGCTGGTCCATACGAATAATGGTAAGAGGACGCGTGCGTTCAGTAGGAACAATTGGTATAAATAAATAAATAAAAATAAATAAATAAGAGCTTTCGGCATGCTTGTCGTAAACGAGCGATCCGGTCCCAAGGTCTCATCGTAACGCCCTAGAAGAAAACTAAGAATGAGCAACGTACCGTAGTGTGTTCCCGCTAATGCCCAAGAACCCATCCGGGCAAATTTCTGAATTACAACTTGCTGCACCATTCAGGCGATCGTACGCCAAAGGGGTAAAGTGCACGAGGCCCTGGTAGGTGTAATTGAGCCATGACCGACTTGACAGGGCCAAGATACCGGGTGAGCCGTGGACAACTGTTCGGATCAGGCGGACAGGGCGATTCCCTAGGAATCTAATGAGGTTTGTTATATTTAGACTTGAATGGAGAGGAAGGAAAAGGAGAAGCGCACCTTGTTCGGGTGTCTGTTAACTTGCCGGATGTTGGGTCCAGGATGGTACGGAGCAAGACGCCGTTTTGGAGGCCGATGTTCACAAATGTCGAGGGTCGGTTCTTGTCAATACTCGAGTCGACCATATCGGCGATGCAAATAGAGGAGGATAGGGCAGTTAGGGCCTGTGAGAGGAAGACCGTCAGCCTGCGCCAGAGCGTGAAACGACTATAAGCTCACCTGCAAGCTGATCATTTCCAACGTTGAGTCTGGATCCAGTGAAATGATTCGGACAGTTTGGTCCTCACATCCTACAGCCTAAGCTTTGTCAACCCGATAGATACTTGGTGAATGAAAAATAACACCTACCAAATACTTCGTCCTCTGCAGCCCCTCTGGAACCTCTCCGATACTAAGTGCAAGGACTGTGCTTCCCATAGCTTTCCGATCCTGGTACTCATTCAACTGCCCCTCCATATCAAGTTCAAAATAGACAAGCTCGGCTGAACTAAGCGCAACGACTACTTGGCGCTTGTTAGTCGTCGCAGCAACTATTGCCATTCCCTGTGGCGCGCGCCACTCGTTAACGCGTCTATCGGCAAGGATGTGACGAATGCCACGGGGGGAGACTTGGAGAAGCGCGTCCATGCCCAATTGTTGGGCAGCCAGCGTTGTTTCGGCGGTGGTGAATCCCGAATTAGGGACTTCCTCCATTACTTCTCCGAGGGTGAGGACGAGCGTGCCGTTGAGGAAGGATAGGACGATCCAGGAGTCGTAGAGGTCTAGAAGGGACTGTCAGAAGGTTGGTGAGATGGTGAAAGGGCAACCGCGTACCATCTTCGTGGGTTTTCAGGGTGTACACCGCGTTGGGTATGCTGGGCAGAGGCGAATTACCGTTCTCTTCGACAACAAGTCCATGGCGCAGCGCGCGGAAGGTGCTCCTAGGTCCACGACCGCAGAGAGTATAAAACACAGGCGAGTCGGGTTGGTTGACAACGAGCGCGTCGGTGATAGGGTCGAGCGACTCAAGCGTATCGAGGAGGATCAAATTTTCCAGCGGTCTCGGACGGAAGTACGCGCGGGGCAATGGCTGAGAGGGAGTCTTCATCCCAAACCCGGAGTACTGCGTGGACACAAACTCGGCCTCGCCGTCGTCGTCGCCGAGTTTTTGGAACTGGTACAGCTGGTGGTTGCCAAACTCAGCCGCGATGAACAAATGTCCGGATTTGAGAATGCCCAGGCTCGAGGCGGTTGGCACAGTATCAAAGTACTTGATTCTGAGTGCGAGGATCTCTTCCTTGTCGTGCTCGATGGTTACTTTGTACAGGTCGCCCTCCTCGGACTGGAGGAGGAAAAAGAACGCGCCCTTCATCTTGTGCATCACCGCTGAGACAATGAGCAGCCCACGGGTCTTGTCCCCCAGCGGGTGCTCGCGTCGAGGGATGGGGATACGGTGCTGGGGCTGGTCCATGTGCCGGTAAATAATGTGGTCCTCGCAGCAGACGAGGACGCCAGAGGGTCCATCAGTGCGCACTGAGCCGTCAGCTGCTGCAGTTTGCCCGCCGGGGATTTGGACGAGGAGGTTTGCGCGCGGGTCGGTCGGTTCGCTCCACTTGCGGACGACATGGTTTAGCCCAAGGTCGAGTTCGTAAAATGTAAGCATCTGAGAACCCTTGTGAGCTTCAATATGGTTAGAGAACGGAGAAGAGACGCGCCTTTTCGGCGTTTTCGAACGCCTCGCCAGTAGGATCGTTGTCTGCCTCAGCGTAATCAACTTCGAGTGCCGCGTAGAGCGGATTTTCAAAGCCTACATCAACGCCCACGATATGGTGGATGATCGCCTGGTTTTTGTGTGCTTCGAGCGGGGAGGAAATTGTAAGGTTGGCGGCGGCGTCGCGGTTGAGGACGTAGACGAGCTTTGCCTTTTCCATCGCGGAGACCACCACACTGCGACCTTTTGGATCGGTGGCGAGGTACTGGCCTGGGACGATGCGACGGGCCCCGGATTTGCCATAGGTTTCTTGGTAGAGCTTGACGAAGGTGTTTAGCTTTGGATCGTACTCAAGGATTGCGAGACGACCCGAGTCTGAACCAACGATAAGATAATCTGTAAGAAGACGCGTGGTGAGTGCTGGTTCTCTCTCGAAACAGGCAAGGACGCGTGAACCTTTTGTACCGCCAGTGAGCCTGAAGGCAGCAAGGGAGCGTATGGAGCCAAAGACGTCGTGTACGAGAACGGTGTTGAGCTTGCCAACGTTCGTGTCTGCCTTGAGGAGCTCGAGACGGGAGCCACGAGAAACGATGATTTCCTGCTGACGGACGCCGGAAAAATTGCCGACGACTGCGTGGGGGATGGCAGAGGCGTGTTCAAGGGTCAAGTTATACAAATGCATTTTTTCAAATTACTTTTTGGCCCCGGAGAGTTGCAACTCGGGGCGGAAAAAGAATCGAAGAAGGCGCCAAAGCAGGACGGTTGTTGGCCTCTGACCCGGCCGTCGATTTCCACTCTCAGTCCGTCCTCCCCTTCCGGATCGACGACGACAAACGACGACGACGAGGACAACGAGGTAGAAATAGCGCGAAATATGGACGGAGACGAGGACACGCTCCCCATCTACCACGGCCAGAGGACAACTGGCGCTCTCAACTACTACCCAGCGACGGCAACTCAGCAGCAACAGCAGCAACAGCAGCAGCAGCAGTCGGGTGTGGACACCTCGCAGTACATCCACTACGCACAGCAACCACCCCCGCCCAGTCAGCTTCCTCCGCCGCCGCAGTCGTCGCGGTCTGGTGGTGGTCGCATGTACCCGCTCGACACCACAAACGGCGCCCACAACCAGCTCACCCGATCAATATCAATCTCCACGTCGACAAGGAGACCTCAGGACGCCGGCGACGGTGGATACACGCCCGATCAGACGACGCAGACACAGTCGCTCTCGTTCTATCCGGCCTTCCACCCTCACGATTCCCTTTCGAACCAGCCGATACAGCAGCCAGACACAGGACCCGCGTACTACCCAGGCCAGCCTCGCCGCTCACATACCCAGATCGACACGCGCTCAGCCCACCACTCGCCCAGACGACAGCCCCTCGGCCCTGTGTCCCCTCTGCCGTCCCCTGGTCTCCCTCCAGACTCGCAGGCATTCCGTACAAGCTCCGATCCCTACGCCCCGTCGAGCCATCCACCCAGCTTCCCAAAGCCAGCCGCCACTGCCTCGTCCTATGGCTCCCCCACTGCCTCTGCGACCGCATACTCGCCTAGTATATCTGGTAATATCTATACGCCACCCGCTGGTCCCCCCACTGCTTTAGCTGCCGTTCCGGACTCGTTGTACCCCGCCCACCAGCAGCTTCCGCGGACTGCCATCCAGCAGTCGCAGCAATCCGGGCCCCCCGGCCCAAGCACGTCCCACGGCTATGGTCCTCCCGTCCATCAGCAGCAGCAATATTACCTTCCCCCTGATCAGGCCATGGCTGTCGAACCCCTCTCGCCAGCGCCAAAACGCAAGGCGTGTGGTTTCAAGCGGGTCCGGGACGCAAACGATTTACGACCAGCGTATGTGCCCCAACCATCTGGAACGGTCCAGTCAATCCCAAAAGTCTGTGTGCACATATCCAGGGTTGCTTCTCCGAAGACATGCTGACCCTACTGGATTCTGCGCAGCCTCTCCGAGCGCTCACGGCGAACATCTCACAGACGTTCAACACTTGTAACCCACAGTTCACCTACGAGGCCTCGACCAATCCTCGGCGTGTCCTAACAAAGCCCAGTAAACCGGCACACAACGATGGATACGATAACGAGGACTACGACTACATTCTATACGTCAACGATCTCCTCGGGACGGAAGACGGCCACAAGTATGCGATTCCGTCTCTCACTACCTGATCCGGAGCTGAACCGTTTTCCACGTCAGGTATCTAATTTTGGATGTGCTAGGCCAGGGCACCTTTGGCCAAGTCGTCAAGTGCCAAAACATCAAAACGCACGAAATCGTTGCTGTGAAGGTTGTCAAGAACAAGCCAGCTTACTTCAACCAGAGCATGATGGAGGTCACCCTTTTAGAGATGGTACGTCATGAGTCCCTCCGCCGTCGAGCCCCCGTCTCACATTCTGAACAATCACAACGATTTGTTTTGTAGCTCAACAAAGAGCATGACCCAGACGACGAGCACCACATTTTACGGCTTCGGGATTCTTTCATTCACCGCAACCACCTCTGCCTTGTCTTCGAGCTCCTCTCCTCCAACCTCTACGAACTGATCAAACAAAATTCCTTCAGCGGTCTCAGCACCCAGCTCGTCAAAGTCTTCACAGCACAGCTATTGGACGCATTGACGGTGTTAAGAGACGCGAGGCTGATCCACTGCGATCTGAAACCGGAAAATATTCTCCTGAAATCGTGAGCGCCATCATAGTTCTTGTGGTTTGTCACTCACAGTCATTCGGATAGGCTACAATCTCCCCAAATCAAGGTCATCGACTTCGGTTCAGCGTGCCACGAGAAACAGACTGTGTACACATACATTCAGTCCCGGTTCTACCGTTCGCCCGAGGTGCTGCTCGGTATGCCCTATACCACTGCGATAGATATGTGGTCCCTTGGGTGTATCGCCGTAGAGCTGTTTTTGGGTCTGCCGCTCTTCCCTGGGACGAGCGAATATAACCAGATCACGCGTATTGTAGAGATGGTCGGGTGCGTGCTCGACCTTTCATTTCCCCTTCCCGAACTGGCCAGTAATAATGACCCGGAGTTTCTTTTGCAGCCTCCCCTCGCAATTTATGCTTGACATGGGCAAGCAGACGAACCAGTTTTTCGACTCGTACATTGATGCATTTGGAACCAAGCGGTATCAGCTCAAGTCGATGGAAAAGTACTCACGGGAGCACAACACCAATGAGCAGCCCGGAAAGAAGTATTTCAGTGCAACGACTTTGCCGGAGATTATTAAAAATGCGCCGATACCCGCGCAGCGCGCGAAACCCCATGAGATTGAGAAGGGCGAGTGGATCTAATGGCTTGAAGCGGGCGAGGTTACTAATTAGGTGCTGGTGCAGAACATAACAACCGATTGGCCTTTATCGATTTTGTTCAAGGGTTGCTTAACCTTAATCCTATGGAACGGTGGTCACCGCAGCAGGCGCGATCGCACCCGTTTATCACTGGGGACAAGTTTACTGGCCCCTTTGTGGTGTGTACCGATATCCTAGCAGCGTGCTAATTACCGAAATTGATGACCGAATAGCCTCAAGGTATCACGCCAAGAGGAGGGCCTAATGGTACCCCTGACCCAGAACGACCGTATGGTGGCCTGCTACCGTCCCAACCCAAAGGAACTCGGGCATACCGCGATGCCGCCTCGTACAACCAACAACTCAACCAGCATCAGGCGTACACCCAGGCGCAAGCAGTGAATCAGCAACCCAACCCGACGACTGGAGCACCCTACCGCAACCCATATTTACCACCCGGACAGGCTGTGCCACCTCCCGCTCAACCACAGACTGCCGCGGCGCAGCCTATGGATCAGTATTCATCGACCGGGACGTATAGCAGTCCGGGTGTTCCACCTTCAACACATCAGCAGGCGCGGTTGCCACATCATGCGCCGATGGGTTCTGTGCCGAGCAGTCATGGCACCGGACAGTATTCCATGCCGTCCTCAAATCCGTATGCGTACACCGGCCAACAGCAACCATCCACGCAGCAGCACAGTCGACCGCGGGCAGGAACGGACATCGTCCCACCCGCAATTGCGAGGATTGCGAATATGGGGACCGACTCGTCGGGCATTGGTCGGCACTTGACGCCCGTGATCAATCGAGACGACGCGATGAAGGAGTGGGAGAGGCGGCAGACGGGGAAGCATTCGCACAACCCGTACCAACCCCTTGAGTACTTGCAGCAGCAAGCAGAGCTGCTGCCTACTTGGAATACGGCCTCGAGGGGGTACATACCGGCATCTTCAGGGCTATATCATGCTCAGTCTGGGCAGTCGGGCGCGAGTTTGGAGAGTGGGACGAGGTTGGGACTTAGGGACGTCATGTCGAGCGTAAGGTCAGCTGCAAATGCTGGAGTCGATGCGTATAATACCACACCGACAACTCGGTACCCTCCACCTTCGACCTATCAGCAGCAAACGCAACAACCAACTTCGGCGGGGTACGAATCATATGAACAGCGGGCCCCAAGCGCGGATATGGCATCGATGTATGTCCCTCTTCAGCCGTCACAAGCACAGAGCCAGATTCGACAGCAACCACGACCGCCTGTCGTTGCACCATCTGCACCATCGCCTGCTGGGAATCAGTTTTATGGAGCGGGCGCGGTACCAGCGGGGCTTGCTACAGGTCCAGTGCAGCAACAGCAGCAGAGGGGTATATATGGAGTACCTACTGGAGCGTCACCTATTATAACCCCGGGGCAGAGCACCTTGAACGGCGACGGTAGGGGGATGAACGGGATGGATGTCTGGCAACGATGAGGGAGGCAATGGGTCCCGGTGTCTAATGACCCGGTTCATCTCCGAAGCTCCAAGACTTAACCTTGCTCTCAAACCGTGGATAGACCAGGAATCGAACTGTTGCTGTTGCTGTTGGTGCTGTATGTGTTACAGCCTTCCTCTCCTCTCTCGATCTCTCGACGATCACACGTCCACAGCCCACTCACCTCATCAACCCAACTCAACCCAACTCAACCCAACCATATGCATCCCAATGCTCGTGATATCTTTTTGCTCGTGATGCAGTGTATTTGACAATCACCTTCTCAATCCATTTCTCGTTTCTCGCCCATTTGCTCGGCTTTAAATATACACTCACCATGCAGCTCGCAGCTAAACTCTCTCCAAGCGTGAATTTGACGCCTTTGAATATCCTGCCCGGGCTTGCTCACGTAGAAAGAAAGGCACCCGATAACGGTTGCAATGAAGGCTGCATAGAACTTTCAGGGTACAGAAGGTGAATTAGCATAGAGGATGAAACCGTTTTGCTTTCCAGTCGAACATCCATGTAACCTGAAATGCTTGGAGCGGCGGTATAGACATGATTGATATGAGCATGTGGTTACTTTGGTATCCGTTCCGAGTTGGGCATGAGATCAGGACTTTCGTGTGAAGGTAACGCGGAACTAGGATATT
>Ga0307513_10000523_pt1 | contig 55107 bp, 82 predicted proteins | sample 15_EM_MG_FD_202174 | JGI IMG/M metagenome (GOLD analysis project Ga0307513, IMG submission 202174) | Populus trichocarpa ectomycorrhiza microbial communities from riparian zone in the Pacific Northwest, United States - 15_EM | ecosystem: Host-associated > Plants > Roots > Unclassified | place... | reverse complement strand
GTCTCTCGACGATGGGATCGATATCCTGGATAGGAATGCGGTTGAAGTATCCCCGGTAAAGCAGATCTTCGGAACTGTTAGAGCTATCCTAGCTCTGGTTCGGGTCGGTGTTTGCGTTCTGCGCTCATTTGCGAATCTCCATTGACGGTTTGACCAGGACAAGGTGGTCGACGACGAAGGTTCTGTGCAGCTGTGCGAACACTTGTTCGACGTTTGCGAGGCGCTGAAGACCGCGATCCAAGGAAAGGATGTGGATGATCTTGGCGAACCCGAGAGGATAGCACTCGGGGACTTGGAAAGGTGCGCCAACTAGCCTTTGTCCTGTCTGTCGACCGTTGAAAACAGTTTCAGGCTCATGCGCGAAACCGAGCGTACCCTCGAGGGGATGGCGGATGTGCCACACGCAGAGTATAACGAGAAGGTCGAGATCCACAAGCTGCAGATCCGAGAGGTACTCAAGATCCTTAATGTACCGGTCCCGCCCCTTGATCAAAACCTTGGCATGGGTGGACCAAGTTCCCCCCACTTAGCCCCTGTCGATCCTCACGAAGACGCCACAATCTCCGTACCCGAGAGCGGTACGTCTTTAACTCCGCCTTTGCTGACCCTACTCGGAACCCTGACCGCCCTACGATACCTCCCTCCTAATTCCAACACTCCAGCCTGCAGGCGTTTGATCATACGCGCGTTCGCTCCGCATGAACTGCCCTCCCTGGCCGAGGCAATCTTCTCGAGCAAAGATGAGGCTAATATAATTCGCGGTCTCCGTAGGGACGATGCACAGACGTTCGTTGATGTGCTAGATGAGGTATGTTCTACGCTCACTCGCCATCGTAAACCCGTTCATCGAAACTGACATCGATATATCCTGTCAACAAGGCACTGGATATACCCGATCTTTCACCGTCGATTCGAAAGAAATGTCTCAAATCATTGTACAGGATGTGCGGCCGCCACGCACTTCTTCCGGCAGCCTTGAAGATCCCGGTATGCTACGACCGCACCAGCGTCGCATCGTACAAGGGCGGATATGGGGATGTGTGGAAGGGCGAATACCGCGGCCGGGACGTTGCTGTCAAGGTTATAAGGATGTACTTGAACAGCGACTTACAGAGGATAGTTAGCGTAAGCCCTTGATCGCGCTCTTTCCGTACGCGTGTAGACTGACAATACCCTACGTAGAAATTCTGCAAGGAGGTCGTGACGTGGAAAACTCTCCAGCACCCGAACGTCCTGTCACTGATCGGAGTGACGATGTCTGAGAATCGGTTCGAAATGATATCAGACTGGATGGTGAATGGAAACATCAATGACTTCGTGAAGAACCACCCACGTGCAGACCGGTTGGGGCTGGTAGGTTTTTCATTCAAAGTCTCACCGTCCCTGCTCCGAGTTCATTGATGATCAAATAACCTATCTAGCTGGTAGGTGTCGCAAGGGGGTTGATCTACATCCATGGCCAGGGAATGGTTCATGGGGATCTCAAGGGGGTATGTTGTTAATGGCCAGAGCTGCTCTTCCACCTTGCTGAACTTACCTGTTGAGGCTAATATCTTGGTTGACCAAGCTGGCCATGCCCGTTTAGCGGATTTTGGACTGCTTACAGTCATCTCTGATTCTGTGGGCCTCCCATCCTCAAGCTCATATACTCAGGGTGGCACAGTCCGGTGGATGAGCCCAGAGCGCATTGCTCCGGAGCGATTCGGGTTTAAGAATGGCCACCCAACACAATCTTCAGATTGTTATGCTCTTGGAATGGTTATCTATGAAACCATCAGTGAGAGACTGCCATTCCACAGATATGTGGATTTCATGGTTTCCTTGAAGGTAGTGGAAGGTGAACATCCTCCTAGAGGGGTGAGGTTCACAGAGAGGCTGTGGAAGATGCTGGAACTGTGTTGGACATCCCAACCAAAGGGCCGCCCAAGCATTGAAGATGTTCTTCAGTGTTTGGAGATGGCCTCAACTCTGTCAGAGGTACCTTCTCCTGGGGTGGGTGAAGAGATGGAGAAGGATGATGATAGCTGGGACTCAGCAAGCAGCTTTTCTTGTCTTTCAAATGGGACAAATGGCACAGTGATGACTGAAGGGGTCACTGCCATGCCTCCCAGTTTGAACCACCTCACTGATCATATGCCGAGCCTTGTCTTGACTGTACCTGGACCTTCTCATGACATACCAGATCTGGTCTTGGCCCCTCAAATCATTTTGAATGACAGGGGTGCCCACCAGGTGAGTGTGACCCATTACTATAAACTCCTGTCTGACTATAACATGTTGTGTAGGACCCTCACACAGTTTCTAATACACCCAGAGAGGCCAGAGGAACCATTCTCACCACACATGCCCCAGACCTCCTTCACCAACCCCTAAGTACCCATGGCACTGTATGTTATCATTCCCTCATTTTCCCAAGAAATTATAAACAATTCTCATCCTCAGCATCATCCTCTGAAGGATAATCCTGCTGAACAACATCTGTTGAATAAATCAAAACCAAAAACCCTCCGTTCCCTCATCAACCTTAAATGGGGGTTGGACATGTTTGGCAATGGGGACAAGGACCATCAACAACTACCACCTGCTGAAGAGAACATTACTTCTCCAGATTCAACACCATTGCACCAACGTTCCTCCAGTACTGACAGTCAAGCAACTGAAACCCCCACCTCAGAGTCTGACTTAAAGAAACTCAAGGAAGAGGCCAAGCGCGTGGCTAAGGAGGCAGAGAAAAAGAAACGGGCCTGGGCGGAGAAGATGCAGAGGGAACAAGCAAGGGCCGTCATACAGAAGAGGAATGTGCTTATGCAGGCTGCTGCCTCAAATCTGGAGTGGAAGTACACCATCAACCCCAATCCTGTTGGACGGCTCGGGGAGGACAAGCCCAGTACAACAATTTCCATAGAGACAAAGAGGCGGACACATGGCTCCCATCAGGACAGGGACGGGGGTACGACTACCCTCAACGCTGCAAGCGGGAGGTATGGAGAGGCTCCGTTCTCCGGTTGGAGGGGAGATGAGAGGCTCTCAAAGGCTCGGAGGAGAGACTGGGACAACGATCATTCCATGTCATCATCAGACCTGGGTAGAATGTCCGTTATCTCATTCGCCACTGGACAGCGACCCTGGGCCGATGCGACTACGGTCACGGGCGAGTGCGTTTGAGCTGCACAAGTCCTCCACGTCGTCGTTACGGGCGGCATACGACGAGCTCACCAAGTCCACGCAGTCGTCGAATTCACTATCGTACGAACAACAGCTTCTCAACGACCTTTATCTTCCGCCTCCTGTGGACGCTTGTTCCTCTTTGGTCTTTCTGCTTGACCGCCGGCGCGTCCGTGTTGTTCTTGGTTCCCCGCCCTCCCCTTTGTTACCTTGCCGCCTTCGTTGACGATGTACATCAACAACCCTAATTCGGCTTCCCTACAACGTACACACTCGTTTGACCACCGTTTCCCACCACTCACGACCCAGGAGGTACCGAGTATGGAAAGTTTTCCTTCCTTCTCAATTCCATTGGTCGTCGCGCCATTCCTTTACCCAACTCAGTTTTGCTCAGGTTTTGTTTTCTATTGCCCGCCCCGTCCTGCTCCTACTGCCACCGCTTACCCTTAGTCTTTCGACCTTCTCCACTGTGTTCGTTTTCAACGGTGTTTCATATCTTCATTCTGTGCATTACCTTCTCTCATTATCTATTGTTCTCGTCCAACACAGTATACTGCATTGTATTTTTACCTCACGCCACACCAACCACACAATATCGCTACTATTCAATCGAGGAACGAAGTAAACCCAGGGATATCGACGAACAGAATCAGTGGGCTCCAGGCGCATTCTGGTCGACTCATCACATGTCTTCTCGCCTTGAGCACTCGAGGTACGAATTCCCGCATGGAGATACTTAGATGGGTTGGGCACGCGATACAGTCCAATACTATAAATTTGATCGCTAAACTGGGACCTCGTAGGTTTCTCACGTCTGAATATATAAGTATAGGGCGAGGAATGAATGATCCAGAAGCAACCGGAATCAATGGTCGTGCTCGTGATGTTCCAGCTCAAACCTGAGGCCGCTGTTTTCGGACGTAAGCAAGATGCCCCACCATTGGAAGGAGACAATACAACAACTTACCAATATCTGTAAAGGGAAAGGGATACCGAGAGATCGGGATTACGTGGGTCAGATAAACGCGAACCGGGGTGATGAGATTGAGGGGTTGGGTGGGCTTACGTGCAAGAGTGGGCGCCAGGCTTGTCCTGTGGGTTTAGAAAGGGCAAAAAGGCTGGGTGTGAGAAACAAGGAATAGAGAACAGTGGAATCATGGGCGCACAAGATTGATGAAGATTTTGGGGTGACCGAGTGGCCCGCCGCCTGCCCGAACCGGAAATAGGATGTCAGTAGTCGTTCGGAATCCGGATACGCCGGGGGCTGCATTGTCGGGGGTGCGGTACGACACAAAACCGAGGGCGGGAGTAGAAGGTTCGGTACCCACCTCCGTCACAAGCTGCGATTCTGGTCTTGGACAAACGAATTGGCTCCTTAGCAATCAGGTCTATTGCGCTGAGGGGTTGGGGTTGGAGTTGCATGGCCGTCTGTTCGAAGCGAGGGCCAGTCGCGGGGGTAGGCCTAGGTCGTTGGTTCTCTGACCATAGCCCGGGATGGTTCGGAGCCTGTGGGTAGTCCGAAACTGCGGTCTCGGTAGCGAAGGTTGGAGTGTTTGACGCGGGCGGATGAGGTGGAACGACAGTGGTGGTCGAGGAGAATCGAGCGAGGACGCGAGGGGCCGAGAGTATTCTCCTTCCGAACACGTTCATCGTTTTCGACTTGTGGGCAGCAACCGTGGGAATATTCTCGCGGTGTCACGGAGGGGCGGGGTGTCACCAGAATGCGCGTGACGTGACTAGACGCTTCTGGAAGGAGGAAAGGGACGTTCATAGAGAGGAGTATAAAAGATACTTACTACGTGGTGGCCCTTCCCCACAGCAAAGCAATCTTTCTGCCCTCTTCCGTCGATGAGTTCAAACTTCGACTTTACAGACAAGACTCAGGAGGCCCTGGCCGCTGCGATCCAGCTCGCCAAAGATTATGCCAACGCCCATGGTATGCATTCCAGTTACGTCACCGAAGGCCTCCCTGTCTGATAACGCGTTCACAACAGTCGCGCCGGCACATATCGCGTTCGTTCTCCTGAACGAAGGTGCTGGTGACCAGCAACCGCCTGGAGGCTTGAACCAGAACAGCCAGGGTAGCAGGAATTCCCTCTTTACCTCCGTCATTCAGAAAGTTGGAGGTGATCCGGTAAGTCTATTCTTTGATTGGAGTGGCGATATCGCGACTCTAACATTTTCTCTAGGTTGTGGTCAAGCGGGCACTCAACCGTATCATCGTCCGGCTGCCTTCGCAGTCACCTCCCCCAGATGAGACCACCCTGGGCTCTGCAGCCATTAAGGTCCTTAGAGAGGCGCAGTCTGTTCAAAAGACCATGCACGATTCTTACATCGCTCAAGACCATCTACTCCTCGCTCTCATCAAAGACCCCAGCATTCAACCTGTTATAAAGGAGGCCGGTCTCACTGAAGCCGCTCTCAAGACCGCTATCAGCCAGATCCGAGGAAACCGTCGGGTCGACACCAAAAATGCCGAGCAGGGTTTCGACGCCCTGTCGAAATATGCGGTCGATCTGACCGCTCTAGCCGCGGACGGAAAGATCGACCCTGTTATTGGTCGTGATCACGAGATCCGCCGTGTCGTTCGCATCCTTTGCAGAAGGACAAAGAATAATCCCGTTCTCATTGGAGAACCCGGTGTGGGAAAGACAGCTGTGGTCGAGGTATGCAATATGTCTGTTTGTCATAATTCATTCGGTTACCAGTTGATCCATCCCAGGGACTGGCCCAGCGTATCGTGAATCGTGATGTGCCTGCATCATTGTTGGGTCGGTTGTTCTCTCTCGGTAAGTGAACGCCTTGTATATTTTTGACGTTATAGACATCGATTCTGACTTACCGCGTTTAGACATGGGAGCGCTCATGGCCGGCGCGAAGTACAAGGGAGAGTACGAAGAACGCGTCAAGTCTGTTCTGAACGAGATTGAGAAGGCCTCCGAGGAGGGTGTTGGCGTCATCTTGTTCATCGACGAGCTCCATTTGATCATGGCGGGGTCCGATTCCTCCAGTGGGGGTATGGACGCCGCCAACCTCCTCAAGCCCATGCTCGCCCGTGGGAAGCTGCGATGTATTGGTGCGACTACATTAGCGTAAGTCTTGCGCGCCATGACTTTGGTATTTGTGATTATTGACACAATGTCTAGCGAATACCGCAAGTACATTGAAAAGGATGCCGCCTTTGAGCGTCGATTCGCCCAAGTTTTAGTCAACGAGCCCTCCGTTCCGGAAACAATCAATATCCTCCGTGGCATCCGTGAGAAGTATGAGGTCCATCATGGTGTCCGGATATTGGACGGTGCATTAATCTCCGCCGCAACGCTCGCCCATCGATACTTGACATCGCGACGCCTTCCTGATTCTGCGATTGATTTGGTCGACGAGGCTTGCGCAAGGTAGGGTTTCGCGTTGCCGCTGTCATCGAGCATTGTACTGAATCCTGTTCCGCAGTGTTCGCGTCACGCGAGAAACCGCTCCAGAGGCCATCGATAAGTTACAGCGGCGTAAGCTCGAGCTCGAAGTAGAGATCCACGCCCTCGAGCGCGAGAAAGATCAAGCTTCAAAGGAACGACTCGCCACCGCCCGAAAGGCCATCGCTGATGTTGAGGATCAACTCCAGCCGCTGCTCCTGACCTACGAAAACGAGAAGAAACGTGGTGATGAAATCAATCAAGTACGCAAGAAGATCGACGAGCTCAAGGCCAAGGCCGATGATGCCGAACGAAAATACGACCTTTCAACCGCTTCGGATTTGCGCTATTACGCTCTGCCAGATCTCCAGAACCGGCTCAAGGTCCTGGAACAAAAGAAGGCTGCAGAAGACGCTGAGGGTATCGGAAGCGACACAGTTACACCCGAACAGATCGCCGAGATCGTCGCTCGCTGGACCTCAATTCCCGTCACCAGGTTGATGTCGAGTGAAAAGGAGAAGCTGCTTCGTCTCGAGAAGATTCTCGCAGAGAGTGTTGTCGGTCAACCTGAGGCAGTCAAGGCAGTTGCCAACGCCATTCGATTGTCCAGGAGTGGTCTTCGAAACACTGCTCGTCCCATTGCTTCATTCCTTATGGCTGGTCCTTCGGGCACCGGAAAAACGCTCCTTTCCAAGTCGCTTGCGACGCTGTTGTTCGACTCACCCGACGCCATGATCAGGATCGATTCTTCGGAATACTCCGAAAAGCATTCCATTTCACGCCTCATCGGCGCACCCCCAGGCTACGTGGGTCACGATTCTGGAGGTAAGTTTCTCTTGGCTTAGTTGAACTCCTTGTTGTGAGATCCTTATGCATCAACCTTACAGGCCAATTGACGGAATATGTTCGCCGAAAGCCCTATTGCATTGTGCTGATAGACGAGATTGAGAAGGCTTGCAGGGAGTTTATCACTCTGTTCCTGCAGGTCCTCGACGACGGACGACTCACGGATGGCCAGGGTCGAGTAGTCGACTTCCGAAACACTGTCATTATTATGACGAGCAACCTTGGCGCAGCCTATCTCAGCGATATGGGCGAAGGTCCGGTGAAATCACAGACCAAAGAACTGGTGATGGGAACGATTCGCGGTCATTTCCCACCTGAGTTCATCAACCGAATCGACGAGATCATTATCTTCGTGAGTAGCCACTTCGACAGATTTCGGATCTTCTTCCGGGGTGGGGTGCTGACTCATCGTCTCCTTCTAGCGTACCCTCTCGCTGAACAACGTGAAGAAGATCGTAGACATCCGCCTGAAGGAGGTACAAGAACGATTGGGAGAGAGGAAGATGACCCTCCAAATCGACGAGGCGGCGAAGAACTTCCTCTGTGCCTCTGGTTATTCGCCTATCTACGGTGCTCGCCCTCTCAACCGTGCGATACAGAGCGATTTGCTCAATCCACTGTCTGTTATGATCCTCTCCGATCGGGTTCGCGATGGGGAGACGATCGCGGTTACCTTCGATGGCCCTCACAACAGACTGGCGGTTATACCCAACCACGAGGGCACAGGCATGGATGTCGACATGGATGACGACTACGATGACGATATCGAAGTGGAAGAGATGGATTAGATCGGATACTTTGGGGCTCGGGTTTGATTCCTAGGAATTGTAGAATTATAGTCATTCTGTACACCACCACATTATGCATCCCATGGAATTAATCGTACTGTATGCAATCGCCCTGTATAGTTTAGGTCGGGAAGGGTTACTTCAATTACAATAAGTTGACGAATTCAATCTTGAGGTCCGAGAACTTGTCCTTGTGTCTATCAGGCCCTGGGGGTTCCGCGAGCTCGACGTGCGCAAGGGCCTGAAGAAGCAGGAATAATATCAGAAAAGGGGTTGCGTAAGCTGAATGCCTTGAATGATGTACCCCAGATGGTCCTTCGATGCATCGAAGTCCCCAGGACTCCAAGTGTTTTGCCCGATGGTCTTCCACCATCACCTTGAATGCTAACCGTACCCAGGGATCACTCAGCGACCAATCTTGGAGGCGCAGTTTCGCTGCAGTCTTGCCGTCCACCATCGCCAGGTTCTCGTTTGTCAGATCCAACAAATCAATCTTGTAACGACATCCCTCGATCTCGCACCACCAGCGGAAATCATCCGGAATTCTAGGCACAAAACGGAACGCCATAGGCACACGCGTTGCGACGTAGGGGTCGGTCAAAAGTGGAGACGGCGAACGTTCTGGACTGGATTCGCGTTCAGATTCAGATCCGAACAGTTGGTCGTCTGAGGCGTATTCGAGGGAGGACCGGGAATTGACGCTCGGTGACTGGTGGTACAAGGGTGTTGAGCAGGTAGCACATTTACTGCCGTGCACGAGGTCTTACCCGTTCGCGTTTCGAGGAAAACGTGAGGGCCGCTGGAGGGATTGGACGGACCAGGCGTTCGTGCCCAGATTCATCCATTTCGGCGTCCCACTCTTCGTCGAGATCGAGGGTCTTGGTCTTGGCGAACCCTCTCCAGGATGGAACATCCACGTATCGTTTGGCCTGTTCGGCCAACCACATGGCGTGTTTTAACATCAGCTTGACAATGTCGTCCTTGCTAATGTGTATCCCATTTTCTGCGTGGTGGTCCATAAATGCGTAGAAGAAATCTTCTGGTGTGCGCTTGGTGATTTTGGGACACATATCTAATAGTAACCGGACGAAGCGATAAGCAGCGATGTATTTCTGGCTTTTGAAGAAGCATGCTCGGGTGAGCGAGGCGATTCTCAGCCTACGTGTGCTTCGAAGACTATAAGTATGAGAGATATTAGTGAGTGTCAGTGTTGGGACTCGTACCTCATGCCAGTTGTAAGAGAAAATAGCATCATCTCGTTTGCATAAATCCTGTCTAGATAACCTCGTTAAATTGCTGACGAAGACAGCAGAAAAACCACCGGCGCGTGCCTATCAAGTAAGTTAGGCCAATGCGTTCGACGGTTATGCCGATCTTGACTGTAAGTCCATCGGGTGGTCTGTCGGGTCCGTATATGGATTCTACACCGTGTCAGAAGATGGGGTGATTATTTGTGGTCGAGAAAAGGTTTGATTACCCAGATTGAGATTGAGTCCACAACGCTTCATGTCGCCTTGAATGAGATTTCTTCCGTTTGGGGAGACCCAGCTGAGGTCCTCGATGGGGAGGATTCCGAAGTACTTTATTACCCCGGCGCGTTTCTTGCTGATAGAAGACTCTGACTCGTCGAGACTATCCAATGCAAGGTGCAATGAGATCCAGAGGTTTCATCGAGGATACTGAAATGGTAAGGTTACCCAGATACTCGACCATTCCTCGTCACTTCGAGCTTGTGCAGATCTACCGGCGCATTCTTTTTGTGGGTGACATACTCGTCGAGAACGTCATTGACATCGAATGGTCCGAACACGTTCTCCTCTAGCGTACGACGGAGAGACATCTAGAGGGCAAGTCCGATCGACATGCTAGCCAAGGCGAAAGGGTGTTTGCCGGATTGAGCACGTTCGATCGTTAATGGCCACCATCCACCACCACTTCCACCCTACCACCACGAGGACATGAAGAGTGTACTAATGCACCCTCTAAGTCTCAACCTAGACAGCCCCAAGATATCCATTGCGGTGGGAATCGTCATCGGGCTGTTTGCGTCGTTTGTCCAGTCGCTAGGGCTGACCGTCCAACGCAAGAGCCACGTCCAGAATCAGGCCCTTCCGGAACACGAGCAGAAGAACGAGTACCGTCGCCCGTAAGTGTCTGCCGCCCTACATCCCCTTATCTGAAATCGCTGATTTTCTCGCCGTCGCCAGGCTGTGGTTGCTCGGTTTCGGTCAGCTCCACTATCCACCCCCAAGACCCGTTTTGCTGAACACCCCCCCTATAGGCATATTCATATCTTCAAACATCCTTGGTTCGCTCTTCCAGATAGCTTCACTACCCGTCGTCATCCTCGCCCCTCTTGGCGCCGTATCGTTGTTATGGAACGCCTTCTTCGCCCGCCTGCTCCTCGGAGATGTGTTTTCCGCTTGGATGATCCTCGGCACAATCCTCATCGCCGGCGGCGCGGTACTAATCGCAATATTCGGGATCGTCCCAGAACCAACGCATTCTCTGGAAGACCTCCTCGTTTTGTTCAATAGGCCTGCATTTGTCGTATATTTCTCGCTTCTCGGATTCTTTGTCGCGGTCGCCCTTGTTGTGGTGAGTGGCCTTGAGTTGGAGTCTTGGTGAACCAACCTCACGCAACGATTCGATTAGACCCATATATCCGACTGGACCTATTCACGGCGCGTGCAAACTCCTCCTTATTCACCACCGTTGTCCCCTGGCCTGCTCCCTCCCACCGCGAATCCTATCACCACAACCAGTCATATCATGACAGAAACCACACCCCTGATGGTTAGGAAGTCAAACTCTAGATCCCCTTCCATCGCCACATCCTCCACCTTTGCGTTATCAGGCGGCCCCAAGTCCCGGGTCCCGTTGATCTTGGCTATTTCCTACGCTTCTGTCTCAGGCATGCTGTCTGGGATGTGCTTATTGTTTGCAAAGAGCGGCGTGGAACTGCTACTTCTGACCCTTGGCGGGAACAATCAGTTCTGGCGGTGGCAGGCATGGCTCCTAATCCTGGGGTTGGGCGTGTTCGCCTTGCTGCAACTGTGGTACCTTCACAAGGCGCTCATCTTAGCAGATCCAACCTTGGTGTGCCCACGTGTGTTCTATTTCTGCTTGACTTTGATATTTCGATACTCATTCGTGGTCTAGTGGCATTCTGTTTTTACAATATATCTTCCATCGTGAACGGTCTGGTCTACTTCGATCAGTTTTCACTTATCCCCTGGGATCACCTTGCCTTAGTCGGACTGGGCATCGCCATCTTATTGGGCGGCGTGTGGATCGTGTCGTTCAATAGTGGGGGTGGCGGGGTTAATGTGGGGACATGGGGGGACGAAGAGAGTGATGAGTCCGAGAGCAATGGTTCAGGGCCTCGTGAAGAGGTATCACCTGATGCACGCGGCAGACCAGGACGGGACACTATTATTCTCGAGCGATCTGCGATCTCAGAGCCGGATGCCTCCAACTATTTCACCCACGGCACACATCCACAGACAATATCACCAGGTCCAACACGATGCATCCAGGACTACATGTCACTATCGCAGGGCGTTGACGACCGACCCAACCTGAGCATCCGAACCGCGGTGCAGCGGCGTCGACAGACAAACGAAATGCGCTCTCCTGTTCAGCAACACCACCATCACCACAATGCTCTCTCACCTGGTGGGTTCTCAATCGGTATCTCACCAGCTAGTCCTGGGTTTGTCGTTGTCCCCAGAGAACGGCGGAGGAAGGTGAGCGGGATGTCGATGGAATCACAGATGAGGAGGTCACAGAGCGAGGGAGACATCTTCCCCGCCCCCGACCCCGTGGACGAGTCAATAGAACGCAGCGTGTCCGAGGGTGCAGAGTCGCACCCACAACCACAGAGGTCGAGATGGAGATGGCTGCGTCGTGTATTTAGGAGAGAGAGCAAGACGAGTTAACGGATGTGATAGCCTACTGTATGACGATTAATGATGGACTATTTGTGATTGTTTGGACATCTGGGGTGACATCCCCTTGTCGGTTCACCCCGTGGCTCCATCACACCCTTGACCAGGCCCGGTAGATAACCCGCACAGTCTCTCCCTCTCTCCCCATCCTCTCCCCGTCCCGGCCATGAACACCCCGAATGGCTCCGTCCAGGTAAAGAAACAAGAGGATTCCGATGACTCGCCCCAAAAGTCTGGCCCAAAGCTCGACGCGAAGCCTACCGCAAGGACCCTCAACAGAGTCCCTCGTACGTACAGTTTGTAAAACTTTTCTTCCCGCGTTCGCGATCTCACCCTCCCTCCAGGTGCTTGCGTATGCAAATCTGAGCTCCCCGAACGAAATCTGTCTGACCTTCCATTTGCTTCCGTAGAATGCTTGTCGGAAGCAAAAGATGAGGTGCGAGGGCGCCGAGAACCCACCATGTAGACGATGCAGACACGCCGGCCTCGATTGTCTGTTCGAGAAACCTACCAGGGAGGCAAGTCTCACTGGGGAGGCTGGTTTGGAGTGCGTTCTGTTCAATCGCATTCCCGACATCAACTGACTCGCCCGTCCTCCTTCAGGCGGATTCGAAGCCTCGAAGCTCACGTTGCAGACATCCGCCAGTCCCAAGTTGCAATACAGAGTACCCTTACGGAGATCGTCTCTCATCTTAGGAATGGTCTAGGCCCCACCAACCGTTCACCTTCGGTTTACCAGCCTCCGCCATTCACACCAGACCTACAATCGCAAGACTCTCCCGCCACTGCTGCCGCATCGACCCCTACCAATGTGCCGCATCCACACCCGCCCCAACTGATGGTTGACACTCACACATCCTCCCACGGACCGCATCAACAGCAGATGGTCACCCCTGGTCATCAACCACAGTCGTCGGTTATGAGTCCTCCCGGCCCTCGGCCCCCGCTCTCGGCACAACAATCCTCGGGTTCGTTCCACTCCATAATGGGGGCTCCAGGACACAGACAGCCTCCACCCACCGGTAAGTTTTTTCATTCTGTAGTCCGCTCCGTCCCGATCTGTTGATCTTTCTGTTCCACGTAGGTCAACACCAAAATGTCGCTGCCGGCCATCATCACGGACCTGTCTTACCGCCGTTCTCGAGTATCGATACCCCTGGCTCCTCACGATCTAATGTGTCTTCGGTGAGATATCAAGAGGAGCCCCGCCAAGGCGGTTTCAGGGTACCCGACTCTTCAATTGGCAACAAGAGACCCATGCCACAGTCCACGGTGACGAGTGCGGATTCATCTGATAACGAGGAGGAGGACGATGGGGAACTTCCAGCCTCTGGACTTGTCGCGCCCTGGGAAGTTCTGAGGGGTCTCGCTGATGTCGCCGTTGAGCGCGCCTCCCTGGAAAATGGCGATGAGAGTCAACCGGTTAGCCGAGCGCGAACCCCAGATGGAGATGGCCGTCGGTCGCGGCCGACAAAGCGGCGGAAGGTGCAACACAAACCACCGAGGATGGTTTTTCAGGATGGTACGGCACCGTTCCACCTAGGGTAATTTGATCCGCTCACAACTCCCGCAGTCGTTACAAAGGGCATCATCTCCGAGCACGAAGCGAGGCAACTTTTCCAGATGTATGTGATTTCGGTAAACATTTTGACACGCGTCCTGATCACAATCAGTTACTACCACGGCTGCTCGACATTCCTCCCTATCTTCGACGCAAGTGTGGATACCTACGAATCCCTACGAGAACGTTCGCCATTCGCTGTCACCGTCATCTGCATGGTTGCCGCAAGAGTGCGTGATGGTGGGGGCCAACCGAGCGAGGTGTATTTGAAGTGTCTAGAAGAGGTCCAGACTATCTCGTGTGCTACGTTATTCTCCCCGGTCTCGCGTCAGGAAGCTGTGCAGGCCATGAGTAAGCGTAGCGATTGGCACGTCACGATTCGTACTGATCACGTACATTAGTCCTCGTTTCTGGATGGTCTGACAACGGTTGGCTCAGCGGTGGTCACGCTGTACGGATGGCTATGGAGATCTGTACGTGTACGGTATGTCGGTTTGAAACAACACCCACTGATGGCGTTTCCAGCGATGCATAAGGCCTGGCCGGACCTCTACAAACGAATGAAGGCTGGAAAAATTGGAACGACATCAAAAGATCGTGAGCTCGTTGTCTCTTCCCGGACCTGGCTCTGTCTGTACCTCTTTGAGCATCAGTATGTGACCCTCCTCGTGATATGCTCCGCCTTACTAAATCCAGTTCCCCGATCAGAATGTCATACGGCAGCGGGAGACCTTCCATACTGAAAGACGACGAGAGTATTTATGGGTGTAGGCTGCTCCTACAACACCCATTGGCCATTGAAGATGACATGCGATTGGTTTCAACTGTCGAACTCATGGCCCTCAGGGAACGTGTCACCAATAATCTACAGCCAATTGATCGACCCGTGGACGATCACACCTTCAACGTACTCCGTGAGGCTGACGGCGAGTTTAGTTCGTGGTACTCGACCTGGGATAGGGCGTTCTCCCAGAAGTACGAAAATGCCAGTGAGTATCTGATATAATCACGAGGCCATTGGTTGGCCCCCTTTTGCAACTTCTGAATTGCCGGTTGCAGCGTTCTACCGCCAGAGTTTGCAGATGCAACACATCCATGCCGAATTGTATCACAATGCGACGGCGTTGAGGGGCATCAACGGTCCGACGGACGTCCAGCAGATGCCGGATGCTCAACGACAACTAGCCATCCGATCGATACACGTAGCTCGCAAGTGCCTGGACATCACACTCACTTCACCCTCTTACAGGGAAGGGATGAAATATGGTAACATCGCTCAAATAACTTATTTATTATTGCACAAGTTTGACCCGGCTTTATCCAGCCGTGCATTATACTCACGCTACTGCAACGTTCTCTGCGTCGCTGTTGCTCAGACTCACAAGGCTGTTCCCCGAACAATGCAACGTCGAAGAAGTACGGACTCAAGTCGAGAAGCTCGCTGGCTTGTTGTCTGAGATTCCTGGCAAACGATACGCTGTCACTCTACAGCTCATGTTGAAGAGAGCCAGAAAACGTACCCGTGTTTCTCAATCTCGTTCCCCAACTCTTTCTCGAGGAGAAAACCGTCACCACAGAACAAACTCGATGGAGTATGCCTCAGATCATAATGGGGCCGGCGGAAACCCTCCTCCAGACCAGCAAGGGCAGGGGGCTCCACCTTCCTCTCATGAACCCGTGTCCCCCGCGTACGACTTCAATCATGCGGCGATGACCACGCAAATGCACGTGATGCACGATCAACACGGGAATGTTACGTTCGCTCCTAACGTCGACAACATCTGGAGAGGATTCGAAGCGACGTCTAACGAACAGCTACCGGTTTGGTTGTCAGATCAAACGCTAGGAGGGAACTCCTTCCAGCAGAATGGGATGGATGCGTTCTTGTTGCCACACGAGTTTTTCCCGCCTGCCCCCCAGATTTGGTAGATCACCACCCCGCCTATTTGTAGCCCCCCTCCCTCTCTTGGCCAGCTTCTGCTACTCCACGTGTGTTTTTATGGATTCCTTCCACACTGCGCCCCGTATCCATGTATGCTTGCTTTTCCATGCCCAGACGGACGCCTAATCGGGTTCCCCTTCCTCTGCTCGGTTCACTCCTGGTAAATTTTCCTGGCATTCCAGCCTCTTTGTTCCACCACAACCCTTGTACATGCACTTACACTTATCCTCCTTCCCCTTCCTGCCATACCTGACCGACCCATGCCGGAGGTATCCTAAATCAAGTAACAACCTCCCTCTGTTGTGCTCTTGTAGTTATTATTATTGTTTGTACGACTTCACTTCCGCTCTACGCTCTCACAACCCCTGTTTGTCTCTAACTCTATAATATTTTCATACGATCCAGACGCAGCTCTATCCAAAATATCTATAACTTATCAATATCTTGTTTATACGTCCTGTACCGAGCGATAGGGTAAGAAGGTCGAAAAGAGGAGTAAGTATTAGAGGAACGCATCAGTTGAAGACACTGAAGTCGTCGCGAACGGAAGGGAATAAGTTACGAATAAAGGCGATATTCGTGTCTATGAGGGGTGTACAAGATCCAGCGGACAAGGAAGGAATGATCTCGAAGTCATGTAAACGGGTGTGAATGGGGAAATCCCGTGCTTGCTTGGACTCGGAAGCCAAATTGATGGGTAAGCCCAAGTATTCAAGGTGTGGCCAGCCCCTCGCAATGGAGTGCAAACACCCCACGGTCAGCTTGGGGGTCCATGGGGTTATCTGTGCTTCCTGGTTTCCACCCTCCTTGCACTCCCCGTATGGCGAGACGGCCAAGTCTAGTATTCTGAGAACGGGCCACCATTTTGTCAGCTCTTCTACGTCCTTGTCTACAAAATTAATGGGAGCGTTTGTCTCTAGCTTGAACGCGCGAAGGGCGTTGAGTTTGGATAGGGCACCCAGCTTCCTGATCAGGAATGGGTGGTCATTAATGGTGTCGGTAGTATCGTTTGTGGGTTCTTCCAAGTCTATGTGGTGGTCTATGCGGATATTTTGTATGGTGGTGGGTATAACCAAATAAAGGTGCGCCCAAGTGGAGCTGTCGTCTTTGGTGACCTCGATGGAGAACTGGAAGAAGGAATCGGAGCGGGAATGCTCCACGATTGTTGCGGCGACTTCCACGGAAGAGCGAATATCCAAGGTTTGTAGGTTCGGGAAGACCGGGGACGAAGAAGAGGCGAGAGACTCTTTCAAAGCGTCAGCGTCTACTCGATCCGCGTGGATGGACAGCTCCTCTAAGAACGGAAAGGTTGCGATATTAATGACGGTCGTAGTCGACAGCGAAGTGCCGACTTTCAAAGAGAGGGCTTTGAGTGTAGATAGACCACAGATGGCCCGGTTCAAATTCTCGCAGGCGAACCCGCGGACGTTGAGTTTCTGGATGGGGATAGAGGAGGATCTAAGGGCAGAAAGGTACGCGGCAATGTTGCCGCTTCTCTCCACTCCTGTCGCTCGACCAGTGCTGACGCCGATGTCGATGGTGACTGTAGTTAACATCGGGGAAAACAAAAGGTGAACGGCAGGAGCGGCGCATCCATCCATCAGGACCGCTACGCTCTGCAGGTTTGGGAAGAGAGGAGTGGTATCGTGGAATAAGGGCCCGAGCGCGACGTCCTTCTCCACTTTGGTCCCGAGCTTAACGTGCTTAACCATGCGCGCGTAGTTGTCGAGTTCCTCTGGGAATGCCCCATCCGTGGTCTGAACACAGGTCAGCGGGATGATACGGCAGGGTTCCGGGAGTGCCACTCACAACAAGCTTCATCAAGGGAGTGATGCAGGGAAGGTTCTCCCATGCCTTCCGAAGAGCAGGCTCCTTCCAGGCCTGGCAGCACCTTGCCAACTGTACCAGCGTCTTTCTATATTCATTGTCTATACAGCATATGTCGAAAACCTCTCGCAGGAGTTCGTCGATGAGGAGGGCGGGATGCATGTGGTGCCGAGCTGACCGTGGGCGTGGCTGGACAGAAAGCGGGACGGCAAGGTGCTGCCTAGGTCGATGAGGGCCGGTGAGGCCAATGAGGACCTTCGTGGTCCGGTGCAAGGAAAATGAAACCGGATTCTCACGTCCGCTCATCCTCTCCCGATCACCGGTGCGTCCAATCAGGCGGATCGGATCTCTTCGGGCTGGTTCACGGATTCTGACGAGTGGGTGGACTATTACTCAGAAACAAGCCATCGTATGCTTTCACATGTGTCGAAGACTTACTGGTCATACATAAAGCATAAAAACAATCTCCAGAATTATGATATATATATGCATACGTGACGGGATGGAACAATTCCCAGCCACCGAGCCTCATATCTGCGTATCATATGGTAGTTCAGAGAAGAAAAAGTCGCTGGTCGGCGGGGGCGGTCCAGCGATCAAACCGCTTGGTATCTCTACCCTCTCTCCAGCGAGGTCTATCTCGGGCATCAACGGTTGACCTGAGGCAGGAAAAATAATTACTTACCCAGTAGCTTGATCTTCAACCCAATCTCAGTCAACGCTTGGACAAACCCTGCTGTTTCCCCAGAAGCGACGTGCCCACCATCTCTCCTGAGCATGTTCAATCCATCCGTCCAATCAGCCCAACGTTGAACATCCGGTGCGATCTGGTCTGCCAAAGATCCATCATTTGCGGTGAGAAGCGAGAACGATAATGGGGAGGGCATTAACGGCGAGTGTTGTGGGATGTCGTTGTCGCGTAGGGTGTGGGGTGGAGGAGCGCATGTCCCAGTTGCCACTTCGGTAATTTGAGAGATTTCAAAACGTTCTGGAAGATCCTCCAGGCCAGCTCGAATCGCGGCCTTGACAGGAGAATCCGTGTAGTGTATATACTTTAGCCCGCTGTCCTGCATTCCACGCAAATGTCTCAGCAGACGATTGCGGAAGCTACCTGACCACGCACCAATCTCATAAACCTCCAAGGGCGGGCAGGACGTCGGATACCTTCGCGGTGATTCACAGTTGTCAGCGATATGGCATTCATGAACCAGGCACCTTGTGTGAGACAATGAATTCGTTGTTGTCGAACAAATTCGTAGGACTCCTTATAGAGCTTTGCGCGCAAATTTCTACGAGAGGATCAGCGATAGACCCGTCAGTACCAACAGACACCAACAAACCTGACGGGTACTTTGCTCAATAAGTCATCCTCTTCCTCCAGCTCCTTCATCTGACGCTCCCGCACAGCCTGGTAATCCGATTCGAGGAAGTCTTGTTCTACCTCATGCCATGGTCGTGCGTTCTCCCGTCGGAGCGCAACGCCAACCCTACAAAGTGGTGTGGGTCACCCAGAGGAGGTGATAACGCTTGAACTTACTGGCTGCGGGTCAGAGCCACAATACGAGGGAAGTCGCCGACTGAGGAACCGCTTTCATTCCACATCCTCAAGAAGAACTGCATTGCCAGAGAATGCACTTTATGGTAATCAAGGAAGAAGGGCTGGAAGGTCGTATGTGTAGAATCTGAATGTGGAAGTCAGCTCTCAAGCTATCCCGATACATCGGACCCCACCGACATCCTGGGGCAAAGATCGCCCAGTGTTCTGATAGAAGCTCTACAATTTCGTTCGAAGCACGGGCAATCGGACACCGCCTTTCAGGCGGACGACTAATTTGTTCAGTCACAACCGTGGCAAAATAATCCGGGTCCTTGCACGCGAAATATTTCTGTGTGCAATCAATAAATCTTCACAACCAAAAACCAGAGAGAGGAGGGACGCACCAGGCAGTCAAGACCGAAGACACCGACATCGGCAAACTCCCGATTGACGTCCTCAGTGAGGAAGCCGAGTTTCCGCCACTTGTAGGGTCCATCATGTTGTTGCTCCTCCACGAGTTTACTGGCATCCCAGATATATGCCAAAGCCGAGAGGTGGGAGGGCTCCGTAGCAGGATCCACGAAATGAGTCTTGCGTCTGTATGTCACCCGGATCATGTTCGCCTGGAAATCTAGGATAGATGATGTGAGGTCCTCAATTGTGTGTGAGGACATCAGACGCTGTGTGAAACCTCTGAGCCAAAAGTACGTGAACTAGTGACGGAATGACGGACAATCACAGCCTTGCGGACATTCAGACGTTCAAGCTCATCGATGAACTCCTGCCAACGATCATCATCCGCGTTTGACAAAAGGGAGTTGATCAACATCATGCTGCGTCGAGATCAGAAGCCGCCACTGCAGACGCTAGTCCCACGAACCTGTAAAGCGTGAGAGCCGTGTCCGCACTGCCAAGTCTGTTCACCACAGTCTCCAGCAACCGAGAGTCCTTTCGCATTTGGTCAAAGACAACCGCGAAGCCATACACGTAAACCGATCCTGGAGGAGGGCGAGGTACTGATCGACTGGACCCAGCGGTCGCTGGTCCGGTAGAATTTCGTGGATCGGCCTCGACGAGTTTCTTCAAGATGGCGGTTGCAGGCCGGCAAACGTTGATCAGGGTCTGGGGCGTGGATAGGATCTGGACGACCCTGAAGATAAACTCTTCGTCCAAATCAGACCATCCATAGTCAAGTTCCATCAGGTGTTGCATTGCTACCAACGCGTACTGGAAGTGAAACATCAGCCAGGGTATACAAAGTCATCAGGAACCTGATCGCTTTACCGCGAGAGTGTTTCCATGACTAGTGTGAATCACGTCAATCAACTCCTTCAACCCGCCCCGTTTGAGAAACTCCTGCGCGAATTGCTCTTCCTTCATTGGGAGAAGGTCAGTCAATAACCCCAACTTTCTTACATTTCACTCACTTTAATGAACTTGTGCAACGAGAACAAAGCCAATTTCGAATTTTTATCCTCTCGCAGGCTCAACTTTTCGATTGTCTCTGCCGCCTCGATCACGGAGGAGTTCACCAGCCTATAAGACAGGGGAGGAAGAGAGAAGGGGAATATTGGAATAAATAACGCGTGCATAGGTTCTGTAAGAACAGAGGACTCGCACACACTTGAGATTCACTCTAGACTTGATCATCTTGTTCAAATTCTCCGTTGTGACCAACGTGTCATCCTCATCCCTTAGTGAGAACATCGCAGGAGGATCCTTCAACTTCAGACTGAGACATAACTGCCGAATTACATCCTCCACGGCCAGGGTCGGGTCAATACGGGCGCGGACGGTCACACCATCCTTCGTGGTGATGTGGTTTGTTGGGACGACCGCTTTTCCTTGTTTCGTTGCGCTTTGACTGGGAGTAGGACCGCTCTGGATGGGCGAGTTCACATCATTGGCTGCCGGGTTTGAAGTTGTGGCAGCCATTGCCGACGGGGTATGTATGGGGTCGGGTCAAACTATAAACACCTAGAACCGAAGCCAAGTCAATGTCATGCCCAGAGTGCCGAAGCAATAAGGCAACAATGGTCAGAAGAAAACGAAGTAGCATCCAGCGAGGGAGTCGAACCCTCGTTCAGACTGACGTGCAAATACAAAGGAATCATCTCGAAAGAATTTGAGGTTCGGCCGAGAGACTGACCAAGTGTGGTTGTGGATGGTGGACGCCGGTCGAGGAGAGGATGATCGGTCCGGCGCCTGTGTTGCGGCCACGGGCTACTTGGATTAGAAGATGGGGTGTTACAGGACTATTGCTGATACAGTAAGCTACAGATTCTAGGTGTGACAGGACGACGAAAGCATAAATACACTACGACCCGAAAAGTTGACTAAGCTCCTCCATACGACGCTGCATCAGCTCCGCCTTGTTCGTAGTGCCAAGGGTCATATTCGCCAACTCCGTCTTCTTCTTCTGAACCTCTAAAAGCCTAGCCTCTATCGTATTTTCAATGATAAGTTTTATAGTCGTCACAGGCCTGGTCTGACCGAGACGGTGCTAGAATAAGATCGGTTTTAGTCATTAAGACAGCGAAGGATGAAAGAGGTGAGGCTAACAATCCGGTCTACAGCCTGGTTCTCAACAGCAGGGTTCCTTAAGGTAATTGGGTCAGAACGTGCGGCAGGTCAATGCAATGAAAATACCGCACCAGTATGGATCCACAAGGTAGACTCGTTGTGCAGCGGTTAAATTCAATCCGACACCTCCGGCTTTGAGGGATACAAGAAGTACTTCGCAGGCGGGGTCATGTTTGAGCGCGTCCATGGCACGGATTCTCTCATCACGTTTCATGGTACCATCCAGACGGTCGTACTTGATGCCCTTGACCTCCAGCGCATCCTCAATCTTGTCCAACATAGACGTCCATTGTGAGCTACAAAGGAGACCATATGAGACAAGCTCAGCCGAGGAAAATCCGAGCTTACAAGACTATCGTCTTTATCACACTGTCTTCTAGGTTATTCCCCTCACCATCTATCAGTTGGACTTCCACAGACATTGGGTCAAAATTGGCAGAGTGGGGGTTAACCTTCGAAGACTGCATGAGGTCACCGATCAAAGCGTTGACCTTGGTCGAATAAAGGACGTTTTCCGGAATGACGCCCTTGACGCGTTTTTCCTTCTTCACCGTCTTCCGCCGGGAAGTCTCCCCCGAGGTAGCTTCAGCGCTCGTCTCTACAGCATCCACCACACCCAAACTACACTGACAAACAGAACAAGATCGGAAAACGTCGGGGGGAACGGTCGGCCAGCCTGGGAATACACTCTGACGGAAACACTCCAGACAGAACAAGTGTTGACATCGGGTGAGGACGATTCGTGGGATGGAAGGGCTCGAGGGTCGTGTGTTCGCCCGAGAGGAAGTGGCCTTGGACTTTTTTCCTCGCTTGGCGGCGGAAGGCAAACAAGCCGGATCGGTTTCCATAGCGCTCTCGCCAGGGCCACCATCTTGGAATCCACCAAGATCGCCGCCACACTCGACGCATTGCGTTGTCCCTGTCTCCTTTAGGAGAGCAAAGATCGCACCCGCTCGACTAGCGTTAATACCCTCCTTTGCAATAGCGGCCGCGATCTCCTCGTACGACTGAGCGGAACCATCGGCGCCCGATGTTTCTTTCGGTTGTTTGACAAGTTCGAAGTGATCACAGATCTGGCGTAACCGTAGGATCTTCTGTAAGATGCCCACGTAGTTCTTCATCACCTCGTTCCTGTGCGTGAGCTCCTTAAACTCGGCCTTAGACTCGTTGAAAAACTGGTCGTAGATATCCTGCTCCTCTTTGTTAAACTTGAGGTATCGCAGCTCGTCCTTCCGGGGGGGTAAGGCAAGGATCTTCTTACCATCTTGATCCCGAGTTTCCTTGGTGCGACGTAAGGTGATGCATTTCATGACCGTCTGAAGTCGAGCAATGCCCAGCGCTTGGCCGTACTTCACGGGGGATCCAATGAACTCCATCCAGGTGGACTTGTCGTCGAGGGGGCTGAGACGCAGGAACTTGATCAACGCAAAAATGTCGTCCAATTTGTTCTGTACAGGTGTTCCCGTGAGACAAAGGCGCCTATCCGCAAAAAGGTCACAGGAAGCCTTGCTCCCGACGGTGTTGGTTTCCTTGATGCAGCTTAGTCGAGCAATCAGTATGTTATCCGGAGGAGATTCTGCATCTGAGTCATGACGTACTGTGCCTCGTCCAGAACTACTCGGAACCAGTTTACGCTTTGCAAGGGGCTAGTGAGCTCACCACCTACGGGGTTTGTCACAGCCTTCTTGCGTTTGACGCCACATTTCGTGACTTTCGGCCTCAGGACCAGGTTCCCACACTCATCTGTCTCAACGCATTCGTCCTCAGACCCATAAGGCCCATCCTCGTCTTGCTCGCACTTTCCCGAGTCCGTGCTTCGGGTCTGTTTCGAGTACTCCGAAGCGAGGGTAGCGTAGGTCGTGATGACGGCATCGAAGTCGGCGAGGAATAATGGATCGGGCTTCCTGGAGTTCCCATGGTAGACATAGACTCGAAGGGGATTGCAGCTCGAGTTACCGTTGCGCGTCATCGTATCCTTGGAGGTACTTCCGCATCCACCAACAACTGTGACCTCGCCCTTCCAGTGTTCCCGGAATTGGTCCTCCCAATTAGAGACGGTTGAAAGGGGGCAGACGATTAAAGTGGCACGGCTGTTTGTCTTGATCCTGCAAGCGCGTGTGTATTCTGCGGTGAGCTTGTCCTGTTCCTTCGCTGCTTTCCCTTTACCCTTTGACGACGACGGATGATCCGCACGCACATCCGGCATACCCCAAACAGCGCCGGAGAAATGACTCGCGGACAGATATGATTCGTCCGGTGCCTTCGAAGGTGGGGGCGGTTTCTCGAGTTGCCTCGACGCAAATTCCTGAGCAGATTTGAGGGTCGCGGCGATGAGTGAAACACACGTGATAGTCTTTCCAAGGCCCATCTAGACGGAAGACGTAAATTATTAATGGGGCCAAGAGGGTCTGGAGGTTGACTCACATCATCGGCCAAGATGGCGCCTTTGGACTCCTTCGGCTCATTCTCAGCTTCACGCTGCGTAACGAGGTGGAACCACGATATCTGACCCGTGAGAGGGTTCAACTTCTTCTGCCATAGAGAGGAGGGTTTCCCATCAGGACCAGGTGTTTCTCGTTCACGTTCAAGCAAGAATGTGAGCGCCTTCTTCTGATGCTCGTATAAACTCGTGCCAACTTCATCGGCTAAGCAAGAATAGGTAAGTAGGATCGCTTAGTAAGTCAGCGGTACGGACTGTACTGACGTGGTTCTGTCTCAGTCAGCTCGTCCCCACTCCGTAGGCTCTTGAAGAGGTCGTCCATTTGGCTCCGCTGGACCTCGACGCTCTTGCCGGCAACAATGGGCGTGGCCCATCGGCCGGGAGGCATTTGAGCGGGGTGGCCCCCCCGCCCCCCTGGAAGTATACCAGCACCTCTGAAGCCACCAGGTGGAGGATTATGTGGGTTCAGGTAATGACCGCTCTGAAGTCGTATTTGGTCCGACGGGAGCGTGGGATGATCGAGGAACAGACCATGCTGTTGAAGGTACTGCGAAACCACGGTGATGTTGCCTTTCGGTGTATATATCAAAAGCAAGAGAGGCAAGATGGGGAGCTTTGGTTCAAACAAGTATTAGCGACCGGAAAAGGATAGCCATCTATCGGTACTCACGTTTGGCAATCCCTTGCGAACCTTAGCTTCCAACCTAATCAACCCTTTCCCTAGCATGGGCCCCACCGTGCTAGCGACCTTCTGCTCGACCACCCCAAACGTCTCGCCGCCGAGTGATTCGCCCAAGGTACCTCTTGATGTCGGAGTCCTAATGTGAATAGTATCCTGCCCAGAGGGCTTTGAGGGGTTATGCTCGTAATTCAGTCTAACGGGCGCCCATTCTTTCTCGGAGCCAATTGGTAGTTCTCCGCCAGCGTTGAGGTAGTTGACTGGGTATAGAACGAGAGCGGTAGATGGTAGTTGCCCAATGCACACAGGCGTCTTCGGAGGAAGATCGGGGGGAAGGTTCTGCACTTGCGGCTCGGGTGAAGGGGAACAACCGGTCAAATCGATAACCTGGTTAGACGCGGGTTCTGTGAACTTATGCGGTGAGTTGAAGGGTTGCGGCGTAGGCTGCATAGGAAGTAGGGTGTGATTGATGTTGGAGTTGGGAGGGAAATGGGGTTGCTGGAACTGTTGCTGTTGTGGCAGTGGAGGGGGGTAGGTTCCGTTCATGAAAGGCAGTGGAAGCAGGTTGTTAGCGGCAAAGGGCGGTCGGTAGGGATCCGGGGGAGTGTGAGACTGATCCAGAGGGATTACTCCGGCGTGGTGCATGACCGAAGGGTGGGGCTGGAAGATTTGGGAGGGTTGGGGAGATTGCAAGACCATGTTTGCCATCCCTTCCGATACAGAGTGGGAGCCGAAAGAAGGGGTCGACCTCAGGGTTGGCTTCATGCGGGGGAGACTTAAAGGCCCGGAAGAGAGGGGCAAAGTCTCGAAACGAGAATAGGCTGCATTAGAAATCGCACCTGGTCCGTCATCCTCGAGAGTAAGATCAATTGGCGAAGCTGAATAACCAGCCATATCGAAACGGGCTATTTAGCCGATCCGTGTCAGTGGGGAGCGAGGGTTGGGAGCAAATTCGCCGGACGGCTGCTTCGACTTTTGACTGGCTACAAAGCTTGCAGCCTCGTGTACTGAGACGGTGTGCCTTGCAGCAGGCGAGGAATGTGGCAAATGAAGAGGGGGTTTCTGGGTGAGAGGCGTCCACGTGATTGGTGGGGACTCAAAACTGTGAGTCTGTGCACCGCCTCAGCGAGGCGTCATATGAGGATTACATTTACGCAACAGATCCGTAACTTGTACTCAGCACAGTTACCGGTGGATACTGTATCTGTGACTCTCTTCCCACTTTTAGCAGACGTGCTCGACCGGTTTCAGCGTCCCATCGTACGGTCCAAGGTCGTGACCAACCGTCCTCCCAAACACCTCCAGCATGAACGAGAAGAGGGACTGCGTGAGGGCTGCATCCCAACGACCCTTGGACGACTCGTCTCGAATAAACGCATGTTGTGCTTGCACCTCGAGAAACTGCCTCGTTTCCGTCAGAACAGCAATCAACTGGTCGCGGATCAGGTCGGGTACGTACCGATGTAGTGACGTTGGCATCCTCCAGCTCTTTTCGGAGAAGATCCCGCCCTGCTCGAGGGACGTGGGTGTCTTGTTTTCCAAATATCATCTAACCGACCCCATGAGGGTCCATGTCTCACACGCCATGCAGGGTAACGATAACACATACAACGAGTTCACCCTTCCCGGTCAGATCACCCTTGCGAACCCTGACGAGACTGTCGTCATTCTTGCCCTTGCCGAGCGTGGCTGAATGAATGTCCGTTGCAAAAAAGCAGACCGAAGCCAGAACCCTTGGATCGAAGGCGGCCTGCTCCGCGCGTCAATCGATGAAATTCAATCGATGATTCCGTCACCCACCCGGAATGCCTTCAACCACAGATCAGCTGAACAAATATTCAGTTGTTTGTATAAGTCTAAGCCGCATACCAGGTGACCACCAAGACACATTCCAGTGGCCGCAATACGACCGTTGCAATTGGGAAGGCTACGCAGGAGATCTATGGCCAGCGTAGCGTCCTTTCCGCATGAACCGTAAGCGGGTCACGCGAGATGTACACAGTGCGGAACGGGATCACCTCATCATATGCTGCGACCGTTTTCTCAATCTTTGTCAACGTCAACCGGGCTTTGTATCAGTTCGCCCGAGAAATATTGGATCCGTAGCGAGTGGGTACCTTGTAGTTATTCCCTCTGTCTGTCCCTGAGAACAGCTGAGGCTCGGGCTTCTACCAGGCCGAATAGCGAACGGTTGATTTACCTTCGGTGTCGTAGGGAATTGGCTCTGGGCCTTCAAACTCGTGATAGGTAGACGGACATGCTGAGCCAAGGTCAATCCCACCCCACACGAGGGAACCCTATATCCCAACCTACCAACAACATATCCGTGACTGGCGATTTGGCCGGCGAAACGTTCAACCGGGCCAGTGACCTGATAGATCTCAGAAAAACAGACAACACCTTCGAGTTCGGGATAGATTAGTAGCTTTCGGTCTTATCTGAAGGTTTCGGCACATGTTGCTCTACCTGGGAATTTAGCTTGAGAATATCCTGGGACGTTAGGTGCAATGATGAATATCCTGATGGGTTTCCCATTGTCTAAGACGGAGGGAACGTCGTGGTATGTTTTTGTGATAAGCATCCTGTTGTGTGTCGAAAGAGGCGAACAAGGCGGGGCGGGTCGATCAAAAGCCACGTGGTCTGCCACGAACGTTCCCAAGTTCAACACCAGATTTCATACTCCTCCTCATCCTTCCGACTGCGCCACCTTGCTTTCCTCCTCTCTTATGGCTCACTCACGACTTGGAATCCGCCCATATGTACCAGCAGACCTCAATGAGGTTAGATTGACGATTACAAAATCCATCATGGAACCTCTGGCCGTAGCCAACCAACGAAGTGCGTCCGGCGGTTCAGCTCGCCTTCGAATTTTGACAACGTTGTCTCCTAGGTTATTACCACCCGTTCACAATTGCAGTATGGGCTGTGTTGTCGTATGCGTTTGCTGACTTCTTGGATTGGTGGCCAAGCTCCCAATCCTATGGCGGTCTTCTCGCCCTGCTTACTCCGCTCCCTGCCTTCGCGGCCATGGCCTGCCCGATCATGCTTTACTTCGACTGGTGAGTGGACATCTGGTGTGCGTCAGTTCCGCATCTGAACACCAGATTCAGGGTCAATCGCCCCTACTTCGAACGCGGAGTCGAGAAGGCAATGGCCGCTCCTGACCTCCTTAACATTGAGAAATCCTATGGCAAACCACCCTCTTCGTTGGATATCCTCGAATACGAGGGTAGGGCCATCGGCCTTATTGCCGTTGACGCGACACCCAAATCCGCTCAACCCGGACGCGCATACATCCGCCACTACTACATTGCTGACCCCTACCGCGAATCCGGGGTTCAGAACGATCTTCTCGCCCACGCAATCCCCAGACTTTTCGCTTCTCCCGACGTCGACTCCGTCGAAGCACCGTACTCCATGCTCCACCCTTACGTTAAGAGGGCCCTGCTGGGACAAGGTTTCAAGATCGCCACTTCCCGTAAAAATGGCCACTACATCAGTTGGGAGGTTGGAACCGCGTTGCTCACCAGGGAAAAGTGGGAGCAGTTTCAACAAACTAAACCCCATCCACCTCCCGTCTTCCCCAGGAAATAGTCTCTTTTCGTTTCTTTTCTTCCATCGTGTGCACATTTGTAGGAACCGGAATACATGCAACCCATTACTATATGCACAGTACTTGTAGCTAGACTGTAGTGTACAACAACAATACATTTGGTGCAAAGACAAAACACGAAAACAATGTAATAGTGAGGAGAGATGCTCTTCATCGGGACCTTGGGGTCCGAACTACAAGGACGTATCCGAGGTCTAGTAAGCGCCGTCGGATATCGGCAGTGTTGTGCTTGATATAACCAAGCGAGGGTTTGTACCAATCTCGTATTCTAGGTCCGCCGGCACAGAATTCGACCTCATAAAGCTTTCAAGGAAATTGTATATCAGCAGTGGAGTCGATGCGGATAACGACAAAACCTACCTCTGGGCCCTTGGCACGTACGACACTACCCACATACCAACGATCATCGTGGCAATACCAAATCAGGACCTCGTCGTTGGCCTACATTGGTACGTCTCTCGATCAACTACACGTCCGAAACCATGAAAGAGGGGGTGCCACTCACATGGAAAACATAGGGTTTCGTTGTGGTGGGGAGGTTCGTTTGCGGATAGTCAGCCATTGTTTGGTATTTTTGTACAGCAACGGGAGTGCGAAGATGTAGGAGCCGAGAGAAGGGAATAGGTAACGAGAAAGCAGTAATGGCACAAAAGATCGTCATAGGCACTCTTTTATAGACAGGGGCATGGGCCACACAAGGGGGTGGCGCACAATAAGTAGCGCTCTGATCTATGGGCCTTCCGCCCAGCATGGCTACTATTCGCCATGGACGTTCAGTCCCTCAATCTTGAATCAGATGAGGATGAAAGGATCCTGGATTCGTGATCCGGCTCCATGGGCACATGCAGGAGGCTAGGTGACAAAGTCTGAAAGGCCGTGAAAGAAAGGGCAATGATGGCACACGTCCGGACAACCCAATCGGTGCTCGACTATCGCTTCGAACAGAAATCGCCATTGTCCCCGCCATGGCAAATGAGTATGTTGATACGAAGTCTGTGATCGTGAACGAGGGAAGGGGGGTTCGATGGAACCAGGGACCGGCGTTCGACCAGCACAAGCACTTGCAGAGGTCCAGCATCAGCCCGTACCGCTCCACAAAGCAACGTAGCCACCCGTACTGCCCCCCTAACATGCACGTTATCTCATACCAGCATGACCAGTATGATGATTCACCTATCTCAATTGCAACAAATTAATGCGCAACAGGCATGGCCCCACGCGGGGCGGACTGTCGCCACAACCACCGTTCTCGGGCCAGGCCATGGACATGGCTACGCCACTTCGAATCGCCCGACGAAGATTGTCAATGTCCTAATCGTTATCACTGCTCGTCTTCCTGTTGCTATGGTGTGTTCCGGCGGACTCCCCCGAGAGGGGGGTGGCAAGTCTCGCGAGAAGGATCCCGGCGTGGAAAACGAGGAAACCAAGCGATGCTGATCGACGGATTCCGAGAAACCTCGTGGAGCGGCTAGGTCGCATTGTAGGATCCTAAGACCCAGGGTTGAGGGAAACCCAGGAGAACCGCCAGGCGGTAGAGCCGAATGTAGTGTCGGAAGAATATATAGCGGCCCGCAACAACACCCGGAACCCTCGCAGGCGATCGAAACCTGACCGGCGTGAGTACCTCGGCAGTTGGACGTTGAACACCTGGACCAGACTATAAGAGTGAGGAAGCGTAAAATGAACCACCAAACAACACCTACCCCGCCCTTCTGCTCAGCTAGTCGCGCGACATTCACTACGCATACCCATCCCTAAATATCGCCACAGACAAACTAATCATCGATGTTCGTCCTTGGAAAGCGCGCGAAAGACACACCTATGACATACGAGTCAGTACCCACGAAAGACATCCTAATCCAGGAGGCCGAATACGAGAAGGCGGGACCAAACGGAGCGCAGGTTGCATACGCAGTAGCGTTGAGTGTTGCAGGGGTCATTGGGGTGTTGGTGGTGATGTGTCTCCTCCATACGTGTTTCCGGAGGCGGCAGGCCCGTACAACGACGGAAAGAAACCTCCGACCTTTCAAACTGTCATCTGAGAACACCTCAACAACATCCAGTACCTTGGCAGCCGAGCAGGGACCGGGAAAACAGAAGGTGTCGGATCCAGAAAAGGCTGAGAGTCAGGTTCGTGCGTTCTGACCACTGCCATTCCGTCCGCACGTTGACCTTGAGTCTAGGTTTGAAAGGAGGAGCGACGCGTTGTGGTCGATGTCCCTGGACGCACCCGGCTCAGTCATGGAGACGCGGTCAGAGTTAGAGTACAGGATCGTATCAGACGGCGCGTCATAGACACCACGATATCAATCCCACCTGTGTTTTTGTATTCAATCACCATGAGCAGCGGTCTGACCATCGTACAATCTTCTGCATCGCAATCCGCATTACCGGTGGTCAGGGAGTTCGTGAGCAACTCGAAGGACAAAATCCTGCTTTTCTCTTTTCTCTATCCCCCTGAATTGTTTGCCGCGAGGCAAGGTAATTTGACGGTCTTTGATTGGACCGACAGAATACCAGGTTATTCGGATAAACCACTGGATTTACTTGAAAATATCCCCTCCAGTAAGTCGTCTGTGTTATGGTGCTTTTGATTATTAACCTTGCGGTCATGGAAGATAACAAGCTCACGACCATCGTCATTGACTCGCTCGAGACGCTGCTGTCCGATCTAGGATCTGTATCGGCCACTGTTACACTCCTGAAGCAGGTCAGGAAGCGGCAAAATACGAACCTCGTCCTCCACGTAGTACAATCCCATGAAAGCAAGGATCTGGTCGCCCACCTTAGCCAAACGTCCTTCTCTTCATCGCTGGTGCTGCATACCGTGTACCCAACGTCCCTCCTGCTTCATATATCAACAAATTATATGACCCCACCCCCGCCGCTCTCACCCGAACCAAAATTTTGGTCTGTGTTCCTCCCAATCTCCGAACGTCAACATGACATCGATGCGATCGTCTACGGAGGTGAAGGCTCGGGCTCGCACGTTACCGAGGAATTTGTGGTTGAGACCATTGTTCGTGGTGGACAGAACGGGAGCAGAAGAAGGAGAGCCGTTGAAAGAAACTTGCGAGGGTGGAAGTCGCCGAACGGTTTCTGCGAACTGAAAGATCTCGTTCAGTTGGGAGGTCTGTGGGGGCCTAATAAGCTCCCGATTACAACGGTTTGCACCCTTCGACCTTTTGTGTTTTACAGGGTATTACACTGACTTGATGCTACCAGAATACCGTTGCGGATCCCACCACAAACCTTTCATTCAATCTGAATCTGACGCCCTCTCAACAAGCAGCCCGGGCTCAGGTCCCCCTTCCGTATATGCACCAAGGTCTATTGCATACAGCTTGGCAGAAGCTCGGAACTGACAGCAAGGTTCTAGGTGAAGACCCCTCAAAGATTCGGGGTGCGATCTACTACGATCCAGATTCTGCCGACGACATCGACGATGATGATCCCGACGAGGACCTAGATATTTAGTTCGCCGGATACCCATTTCTGAATGATATGGACATTTTCCCACTAGCAAACTTTAGTCCTCGTAGGTCATCGACCATCCATTTTCATGTCATTGACCGGGTGCTGGCCCACATTTAGTCGGGGGGAGGGGGTCTCCAGAGGGTCTGCAGGGCCCGATGGGGTGGAGTCGGTGAGGTTTTGACCACACACAGAATGATCGACCCTCGCAAGGTGTCTTTATTGTACCGTAGAGTAGTTCGGAAGTCATGAAGGCGGGGGAGAAACAACGAACGTATATGACCCTAGGTCAGCTATAGTAGATCGTGTTTGGAAGCTGCCGATCATATCAATCGACTTGACTTCTGGCGACGACCCCAGGATCGCAAGGGACAACACTCATTCAACTAGCATACAAGCTTCATCATGCGGCTCTCGTATTTTTGGCTCTTAATATTCAGCCTTTTGGTCTCTGTATCGCCTGTGTTGTCCCTGTCGTTGCCATATAGCGACGGTTCACCCACATTACAACATCGTGCCATTCCTTACTTCCCTCCGGACCCCCCTTCGTGCCCCATCTGCGAAAGAGATTATTGGACCATCGACAGCTGCGCTCAAGCTTCGCCAGTTCTCGCCAATTTTTCTATGGTATGTGAAAGCCACCGGGAGCGCTCGACCCCACAGAAGGAGGGTGCCAGTAGATCGGACTAAACATGGTCTTCTAGATAATCTTCAACCCGGGCGCTTTCCTCGATGTCCTCCAATGCGCCTGCACCGACACGTTCCGTTCTTCTTTCCCGCAATGTGTCGATTGGTGAGCACACCCACAATCTCATGGTACCCGTTACTGACGGCGATCGAAGTTTCGGCCGGACAAACCAGACATGGGTGTTGGGCCAAGACGACAGCTTACCCAGCGTTGTCAATAACCTGCGTGACGTCTGTGCGTTTGCGGCGACCATCCTTGGTGGCGTCGCCTCGGCCAACTCAGAACTTCCCAGTTCCACCTCCACTCCTTTGCCTACCTCGACTTCTAATGGTGGATTTCGCCCTGAGTGTTCTGTCCAGGCTACTTTTATGGCCATTGTGGCCTTCGTTTCCGTTCTAGGGTTGTGATAATGACGTTGTAATGTCCCCGATCTCACACATTCATTCTTCGAGGTCGTTCTTTGCTTTCGGTTTGTGCTGCTGCTTTCCTGATATCTTCATCGCCCATTGACGACTCGTAACGATCATGACCATGTAATGACATTTAATGAATGGACTTTGCTGTTGTTGTACATTGGTAAAGCTGAAAACGGAACAGCCTCTGGCGGTTGCGCTACATGCGAAAAATCTGAATGAGGTGAGACATGAGATGGCGGTCTGAATGCAGGAACCATGAAGGAAGAGTGAAATGACTGGAATGAGCCTGCGGCTGTGGGCCACATAATAACCTGAAGACGAAAAACAGACAAAGGAGCGTAATAGTGCACCTATAGAAGAGATAAGGGAAATCGGGGGGAGGGTATCATGTCACAGGAGGGTTAATCTTCGGCGAGCGTATGTTGGTGAGCCAAGATCGGCGTTCTTTCCGTCCAAAAATAGACGGGTCAGAACACCTCGGTGGGGGGTCTGGGCTCGTGACTCTCGAGGGACCATACGACCTCCCATGAACATCGGCCCCGGGGGTCCGTACGTTGTGCATCTGCGGAGATGTAGGAGAGAAAGGGGGAGGATTCTCGCCGGCTGGCAAGGACATCGGGAGTTCCCTCGGCGAAGGCACGACCTTCCCCTCAACCCTCGGCTTGGGGATCATGAACATAGATAACGGACGCGAACCAGACCAAGCCATCCTGAAGAGGGCACGGTGTTTTTTCTTGTTGGGAATAAGAGAAGAGGGTGGTGGTGGTGAAGACGAAGGGAGAGTGGGAGGACGATTGGGACTATCTGGATAATCGGCGGTCACAGTGTTGCGATCTGCTAAGTTTGCCGAGAAGAGTAAGGCTGGAGATTGCGAGCTGGTGACGCATGAATGGGCGGAGAACTGTTTCGGTGTTTTTTGAAACTTCAAGGGTCCAAGTGCCATCAATTTCGACATCCTCTTCCCCTCCATGAGCTTACGGAAGACCTTGGGACGTTTTGATTTATCCATGACGTAGTCTTCTTCTTCCATGAATTCCTCCGCGGCGTACAAATCTTCTGCAAGTGCTTCTAAGTGATGTTTCCCATGGATGGTGTACTCGTGATTATCGACGTATGCGTGAGGTCGAAACCCCGCGTCGTATGGGAGCGATTTGCAAGCGTACGTGAAAGACTCTTGTCCCATCACTCTTTGGTCATCCAGTTGGAGTACGTTATTTCGGACTTCGATCCGAACGGTCGGACGCCGCGGAGAAGGATTTTCTTGCCAAAAGATTTGGTGGTGGGCTTCCTCCGCGGTTGGGAGACACAATTCTAGTGCCGATCCGGAAGTGCTAGTCTCGTGGACGTGTCCGGGACCATCGTTGCTTCTTCGAGACATCAATGAGTCACCTTCTAGCGCAGAAAAATAAGCAGAGTGGGGCTCGAGTGGTTGTCTATCCGAGATAGGGAAGTTGCGGAGATGCAAGTCTGAGGCGAGGGAGGGGATAGGTGGAACGATGTCGTCGGATGCTGAGGAGGGGAATACGTCGGATATCGAATAGCCTAGTGAGTCGTGTGAGGCAAACTCTTCGTATGCCAGATCCTCCTGAGCAGTTGAAAACCCGAAGTTCGAGTTGCACCCGGGGAGGAGGGGACCAAAAGAGAGCCTTGTGGCAGCGGAATTGGTGGAGGTAGTGTCTCTTGATACCGTCTCGGTGGGCCCTCCGGGCAGGGGGGACGGGAAGATACCGATAGGAGAGGGAAGAAGTGTACTGGATTTGTTGGATGCGCCGTCGAACAGCGATGGGACGCTCTTAAGTGAAAAAACCGATGTTCACCCAATGAACCGACCGACGTTTTTAACACCACGTACCTCGGAAATGGCCTCCGTGGCCGAGGATAAGCCGATAGGCATGGCAAAGGTCGCCTTTTTGACTCGGGGGTCGGGCTCGTAAGGTCCCAAAGTAGGATAAGAGGTGCGGGGAGTTGAATGGACGACAATCGGCGTGGGTGAAGATGGTGTGGGATCGCAGCAGGGGGGAGCAGTTAGTGGCTCTTCCAATGACGTCCTGATATACGCGGGCTGTATGCTGGAGGGCTGCGTCAAGGAAACAGGAGGCGACAATTCAAGATCCAATTCTTTGGATATCCAAGCGCCAGGGATATCAAGAAGACTGCTTCCGTCACTAGAAGCCATGTTTCGGGTGGCTCGCCTAGGTCCAGAAGGAGCGAAAGGGATGGGATGGTGGTGGGGGCGGGTAAAGCCAGGTTTGGTAGAAGGGGAGAATAGCAACCATGAGAAGCAGATTTTTGTTCATTACGACCAGCGGTTCGTTCTTTGTGCGTTTGTGTGATGAACGGCCGCTGGCCACGGGCCACGATCGTGTGGCAGGGCTACAATGAAACGAAGCCGCATGTTTGCCGCGCGTTTAGACGACAAAAACACAGCATTTGCAGGTCATGGCAGGTCCGAGAAGGACCGCGGAGGGTGACAAACACGTTTTGGCCAGCGTTGAATGGCCGAGGTAGGCGAAGCGAGTTCCAGTGGGACCGGCGCTCGCAGGTTTCCGGCGCACATGTGTGGCGAAGGAGAAGGGGTCCCGCATCCGGAAAGGTTATACGGCGAGCAGATATGTTACATGCATCGTTCTACGGTGATTAGCAATTTAGGGGTCGAGGCGTTTCGGATCCCTGGGGAACAAACTTGCTCTTCGAATGTTGTTCAATTTTAGGAACAACATCAGCACCCGCTCCAGGCCAATACCACCTCCCCCATGAGGAACGCACCCCACCTTGAACGCGTCTAAGTACCCTTTCATGGACCCCGGATCAATCCCCGCTTCGCGCATTCTCTTTTCCAGGAAAACGGGGTCGTGGACACGCTGTGCTCCTGACAGGATTTCCTCGCCACGCATGAAGAAATCATATGAATTTGAGAGGGTCTGTGATGGATTATTCAGCCCTAATTGGAGCCGATAGGTTTCGAGAGTCACATACCGGGTCCGTGGCGTCTGGCATGGTGTAGAATGGTCTTAGTGCAAGCGGGAACTTATCTATGATGAAGTAATCTGTCTTATATTTGACCTTCACGATGCGTCCCAAGCGCTTCTCATTCTCGGTACTTTGCCGTTGGTCAGTTGAAATCACCGGGGTTGAGACAGAGCACAGACTTACTTAATATCATCCAAATCCTCCCGAGGCACACCGTCCTCGACCAACAAGCTAATAGCTTCGGCGAAAGTAATCCGAAGAGTCTCGTCCAACCATGTGAATTCCTCAGCTTCGAAGCACTTCCCGATGACCTCGATTTCTTTCTTGTATTTTGCTTTGAGGCCGGCGAAGATGGATTTGAACAACGAATCCAAAAGTTCCAAAACTTCATGGTAGTGTTCCTCGATGGCCATTTCCAGATCAAGGCCAATGAACTCGGTCATGTGTCGATGAGTGTTGGCGTTTTCAGCGCGGAAGACGGGTCCAATCTCGTAGACGCGCTCGAAATCAGCTGCGATGGCCATCTGTTTCGCCAATTGAGGTGATTGAGCAAGAAATGCATCCCCTGCGAAATGAAAAATAGAAGTAATAAGTGATCCAATCAAGCGTGAGGGAAATGTGCGGTACCCTTGAAGTAGTTGACTTTGAAGACTGTAGCACCGGACTCCGTTGCGGAACCTTGTAGTTTCGGGCTGTGGATTTCCAGGAAGCCCTCGGAAGAGAGGAACTCCCTGAACAAGTCACCGATTGCGGCTTGGATCTTGAAAACTGCTTGATTCGTCTGAGTCCTAAGGTCGACGACACGGTTGTTGAGCCTTGTGTCAAGTAGAACACGATTAAACTGTTGCTCGGAGGCCTCGATCTCCTTCTCTGGACGGTTGGCATCCTCAACGGTGAATGGGAGGGTTGCCTCCAACCCAGAGATCAGGTGGATCTAAACAGGTCCGTGAGTCAAGTGCTCTTTTCGCAGAACCGCAAAATTACCTGCGAGATGACAACTTCGGCATCGGAGACAGTGGCACTCTTGATTGGTTCCGGGGATTTCTGGATGACACCCTCGACGAGCACGATACTCTCAATCGCAAGACCGGCAGCCCACTTAGCCATCTGCTTGCTGATCTTCCCGGGGGCCACGGTCAACAGCGCTTGCACGGAGTCGGTCCTTTGTCTCAGGTTGAGGAAAACCATCTTGTTCCCTTGAGCGCGAGAGGTGTTGACCCTCGCGCGGAAAAGGACCGTCTGGCCATCCAATGCGGCAGTGAAGTCCGCAATCTGGGCCCTGGGGCGACTCGTCCTGGTTTGAGATTGGTTCAGAGGCAGTTTACCGTAGAACTCGACAGCATCGTCCTTCCTGGGCCTTCAGCATAAGTTGTACGATCGAGAGAGATGAAACATACCACATCGGCAGCCTCACGCTGCTTAGCAAGTTCAGCTTGCCTTGCGGCTTTCTCGGCCGCCTTTTTCTCCTTCTCCAGCTGCTTGGCCCGTTTCTTGAGCTCGTTTTTTGACACGGTCTCGCCACCCTCGGCAACACTGGACAGTATTAGGCCTATGCAAGGGCCGATATGTAGACTAATACTTACGGTTCTCCGACAGAGGGTGTGGCGGTTGGCTCAGCAGGGTCGGCCATGGTTATCGGAAAGAGATGGATGATCTGGAGGTTTGACTCGGACTCGGGCATCGAGCCGGGATCGCCGGCAACGGATCGGACGGGACCAATTCCGATCACGGCGCGCGAGGGGATCTGAGAGAGGTACCCCTGCGCGCCAACTATCAACAGATAGAGATAGGCGACCGGGAACTCCCGACCCAGTGAGACCTCGTGGGACAACTTCGGGGCGCTTTGTCTCCCGCTACCGAGACATACAATACACCAGAGACCAGTCCGCATCGATCCCGAGGTTCTAGCTTTTCCGTTAAAAAGACCTCCGCCTAGAATCAGGTTCCCCTCTGTTCTTCTGCCCCTCTAGGTTGGTACGATGTCGAAGTATGCTCGAGATCACGCCCATTGCGGTGACCAGGTTGTCCAAAGCCGAGGTCATCCTAACCAGAACGGCCGAGGCCCACTCCACGCTCCTCCAGACCAGGCCGGATTCCCCAGCACGAATAGCACCGTATTCAACCCGAAGATATTGGAAGCTAGCATTAAGGAGATTGCGTCTCGTCTCGTCGATGATGCAAAGGCAGACCTCCTCCTGTATGCGGCGAAGAAGCTCGATGTCAGTCACGAAAGGTGGGCTCTTTTCCACTGTATGGTTACCACTGGCCCCCCGTTTCGTACCTGTGGTACAATGCCCCCATCCCATTCCTTTATTATCAAATCGCTCCTCGTGTATCTTTTTGTCCCGCCCACCTCCCCCGGAGCTCGAGCCCGGTTTTCACAAGGGAACCCGACTCTCGTTTTGGTTCGGCGTGCGCGTCGTTTCGTGGCTGCTCGCCGCGCCCAATTACGTTTTCAACGCCGCTCCGCTCAAATACAATTTTACAATCCGGGAAGCTTTTGTTTGTGATGCTAAACGGTTCTTTCCACTTCCGTACCCAGTTCTAGATCGTTGGTCGAGAACGCGGTCCAGTCTTGCTTGTTGATCCCGAATTTAGCCACCAAGGACGCGGTGGAGGCCCGGTTGTTGCGGGCGAAGACGAGGTTGGTCGCTGGTTATACTCTTGGTGCTCATAGAGGTTCGTTCTCCCCCTCTTTGTCTCAGCCTGGGCGGTACATGACACGCTGATTCCTTTTCGCGCGTGTGACAAACCCCACAGATTTCGAGGCCGCCTTGATGCTGGACCCTGAAAATGCCGAGGCAAAATCCTTGATGTTGTCGCTGGTCCCTCATGCACGAGTGGTAAGTATTCTGTGAATCTTTTCAACAGGACGCGTAGGATACGACTCGCACCCGGAAACTCTAGCCTCACACAAGTCCTGGTTTCTCCAACGAAATATGGGTTCTCATCGCGTCCTACCTGAGCAAGAGCGATCTCAAGATACTCCTATCTGTTCCCCATGTCCTCTCCAAAATCGCTAGCCAGAAGCTTTTCCAGAAAATTGATCTTCACTTCGGTCGGTTCCCTTCACCCTGCCCCGTGGCTGACGTTGTTGACGGCTTCTGATTGTGAAGGGGCGGACAAGTCCGAATCGCAGAAGAGTGCCGACATGCTCACGCGCATCATCTTGGATCCCGACTTTTCCATCCACATCAAGACCGTGAGGATATTTGTACCCGCTGAGCGGGAACAGACTCAGTCATTCGCTTTCCAACTAGGTAACGATTCAGTCGGTTGCTTTGTAACGTATAGCTGATCACGAATCAGGAATGATCTCAAATGCCCTACCCAAGATGACAAACCTCCGTAGAGTTCATATTACGATGCGATGAAAGGATCTTCAGCAAATCCTGAAGATGCTTCATCTCCATTGTCCCAAATTGTCCGGGTTATCGATCGAATAAGGGGAATATCTCGATCAGTGTTCGGTGACTCACAATTATAATCAGGTCCACCGATGGGACTGGAGAGCTCGTCTTGCCCAAGTTTACCCACTTGAAGGACTTCGCCTTCACCACAAAGGGTGGAGATACAACGCATCTTGACGAATTCCTCCAACACATCAAGTCTGATGTTCGGGCGTTGGCCATAAAACATCGTACATGGAGCTACCCCTCTCCCCTCATTTCTGTCCGGCACCTCGCTCACCTCGACATCGGCGGTGTCTTCAAGGGGGATTCTTTCGACCAAATTCTCTCCAACGGTCACCAACTCGAGACCCTTCGTCTGTCGTGTGAGTTACACTGTGTCGCCTCGTCGGCTTTCAGAGCCCACACGGGATCCCTTCCATTCCTTCGTCACTTTGCCATTTGGGTAACAGAAGTCGCTCGGGGTGTCAGAGACACGGACCTCTTTCCCGCATTGACCGAGTTCATCCGTGGTCGTCAACCTCTTCGTCTGCTCACCGTCGGCTGTGGGAGCCAGTACTTCAGTATACTCGGGTTCGACGCGTCTACTTGGGGCGTGTTCCCATCCTTGCAGAATCTGCTTGGGCTTATGACCAGCTTACCATCCGACATGGCGCCACCAATGATACCCTTGTTCAGTTGGATGCTTCCAAGGAATCTGCAATACCTAAACCTCGGAAATGTCTTTACGAGCTGTGGAGTTCGTGAGTTCCTCACGGTATGCTTTCTAGTCCAAACATCCGACATGATGAGAGCTAAATGAGCCCCCTAGCAATTCCGACCTGGTGTACCGACGTCGCTCAAAGTTGTGGGTCTGTATACTTACCCACCCGGGGAGTCACTCAGCACCATCGTTGAGCTCGGCTTCCCGATGGTTGATCTCTTATGGATGAACTACAACTTTTACACCGTGGTTGGGCGGCCAGGAGCCGGGCCGAATACGAGTGGTCAAGCGCAGCTGGAGGAATGGTCATCCAAGAACGCGAGGTACAACCGAACTGACATGCTGACCAACCTCGGAGTTGCGAATTTGATGTGGAAGGACCCGTTCATCGGTGACTTTTGGTAATATCTTGGACGTTTATGTTGTTTGCAACTCATGTGTGTTCTCGCCTTGTGCTCCTGTTTGGTTCTGTATCTTTCCATCCTGTGCTGGTCTTTTGGGTTCATTGTTGGGCTTGTATTTGTGCCGTGGCCGTTATGATCACTATTCCCATCTTCATTCCCTAAGTTAGTCAATACAGCTGTTGTAAACAACCGTATGTAGTGGGGATCGACGTGTGTTCCTCGTGCATTCTCCGCTGGCACGCTTGGGCGGAGCCATCGTCGATCGATCTCGGATATGACCGTGACGAGGACCTTCACCTCGATTCCAGCCGCTGGCTCGACTTGTATCTCTCGTCTCTTCCAACGCTGTCCTTTGTCTCCTGATCATCTTACGAACAATGTCTGCAGAAGGATCTCAACTTGTTCTCCCGCTAGCATGGATTTTCCGGCTGGATTGAGTCATCCGAAAGCGGAGGAGCCGATAGTTAATATTGGTAGAAACTCTGCCGTTTACCCGCTTGGAGCATCTGCGAACCCTCAGAAATCCACTCCAAGCCTTCGGTTTGAGGATTGTGGGATGGTTGTGGAGAAAGGCCAGACGTGGGCTGTGGTTGGAACGAGCGGGGCCGGAAAGGACGTGCTACTTCAAGTAAGCAGAAGCTCCTGTTACGGCTGTTGAGTAGCGCTGACTTCATTGGGACTGATTCCACTTTTTCCCCTGGGACTGCAGTCGTTGTTAGGTCATACCAGAATCCACTCATCCCCTCCCCCGCCAGGTGGTCTCTTTCCTTTCTTGACCCTCCGACAGGAAGAGGCGTCCGCTTCCTCGTTGGGGGCAGTTTCGCAACCTCTGATCAGGAACGATGGTGAGCTCCTTGTGGAGTTGAAGAGCGTGAATGTAAGCTACCACGAACGCAAGGTGAGCATTTCTGGTTTGTTTTGCCGATAACGAAATATTAATTTCTTAGATACTCAAAGATGTGGATTGGACGGTGCGAGCAAGTGAAAGGTGGCACCTTCAGGGATCAAATGGTACGTTTCGAACAATTTCATATGTGTCTATACCCCGGGTAATCGATATGTCGTGTAGGTTCTGGGAAGACCACGCTCCTGTCTATTCTAACCGGTGATCATCCCCAATCCTACACCCAGCGTGGACCTTCTTCACTAAACCTCTTCGGCAAGAGCCGGAACAAGTGGGCAACGGTTCAGCTGAAGAAAGAGATTGGTATCGCTGGAATGGATGTGTTAAACGCTTGGCCACGGGGGAGGAAAATGTCCGTATGGGACGTTGTCGCCACCGGCTTCGATGGTGGGTTCATCCCTCTTGGTCCCAAGCGGGTTGGTAATGGGTTGGGAGAACAAGAGCAACAAAAACGGGTTGAGAGAGTCGACGAGATCCTAAGGAAGTGGTGGGAGGTTCAGCCCCACCAACCTACCGAGGACTTGGATACGCATGCGAAACGCAATTTCGCAGATTTGCCGGTTGGGGAACAATCACTCGTTATCGTCCTCCGAGCTTTGGTCGGGAAACCGAAGTTGGTGTTGTTGGATGAAGCGTGGAGCGGGATGGATACTGACTCTGAAGGGTGTTCACAAGTTCTTACGTTCTCCGGGTACGCGCGCTCGTAACATTCGGAGATTTTTCTGATTGACCGGGCCTCTTCTTTCAGCTGCTTTGGACGGAGACCAGGCTTGCATTGTTGTAACGCATTGGGAAGAAGAGGTCCCGTGGGGAAAGGCAGACGGGATTAAGAAGTACGTCCTGCAAGATGGCCGTGGTCAGGTCATCTGATTGACATCCCAACCACCGTATGGTTGTGTTACAATCGCTGTTACTACTACACAAGAAAGAATACGCTTCATGCACCAATGCCGGAACACAGTTTGATGGTGGTAAGTTTGGAGGTTCTCCTACGTTAGTCAGCAGACCGGGTCCCTGCTGATTCTCCGCGCGCTCTCATGTTGTGGGACCCACCAACCGCCCCATCCAGTCCCTCGCCGGTCCAAACTAGCGGTGTCTACCATCGCACCCATCATCCAGGGGGCCTCTCTTTCATAGGAGCGGTGACACCTTCGATTGATCGGGCACTCCAAGATTTCAATGCGCGGAATCGCTCTGAACAAGGCTGCTTTGCGGTTGCCTGTGAACGGCTCTTTTCGTCGAGCAAGGAGACATGTACCCCCCGCCGGAACCGCATTAACCCAGACCTCATGGAAGCACTCCAAACTCTCAAGTTCTCGTTCCGTTCTGGGACTTTTGACCTCGCAAAAAATGTGGAGGACACACTTTACCTTTTCGAAAAGGATGAATAAAACGCTGCATAGGATGGTGACCATCCCCGAATCCGACTAGTATGTACCCTAACAGTATGATATTCACCTCTTCACCTCCAACGGTCACAACGTTGTAATGTACCACTACGTACCTACGTTCTTGACGAACTAATCTGAACCGGTCAGTGCTGAAGCGCTGACCACGTGGAAAAATACGTTTGCCGTGGACGAAAAACAAAAATTCGTCTCACCGTACCATTTCCGACCTCCCGTATACGGTAATGCCTTTCGAGGCTAGATCAAACGTGGGCTCGGCGATTGCCGCCGTCTGAGTTGGCTCATGAGTCGGCTCGGCTTGCGGCAACACTAGTTGCCGGTCTCCCGTCACGCTGACTCATTACAGTAAGGTGGGAACACTGCCCTAAACCCGATCACGTGCGTCGGACCCTGTGAGATGGCCGGATAAAAAGTCGCGCGAAGTTTTCCTCCCCCCCCAGTTGATTACTCTACACATCCTCGTCGTTCGAGCCCATCCCCTCAAAAACCTCTGTATCTTCGTACCACTCTAAAACCAACTATGGTGTAAGTCCAATCGATTTTATTTCCAGCTCTCATCCTCATAATTTCATTCAACGATAGCAACTTCACCGTTGGTCAGTAACGATGTTTCACAGATTCTGGCCGCCAGACGCTCACCTCTGCATCCTACAGACCAGATCAGGGCCCTGATGGACCACCCCACCAATATCCGTAACATGAGTGTTATCGCTCATGGTACGCTCACATCTTAATCTTATCCCCGACACAATTTGATCGCGTTTGTGTAGTTGATCACGGGAAATCTACTTTGACCGACTCGCTCGTTTCAAAAGCTGGAATTATCGCCTCAGCAAAAGCCGGTGAGGTGCGATTCACTGACACAAGAGAGGACGAAAAGGAACGTGGTATCACGATTAAATCAACGGCTATCTCGATGTACTTTCAAGTCAACAAGGAAGAAATTGACGCGATAAAGCAAAAAACCGAGGGTAGTTCTTGTCTTCTCTCTTTGTTGGCGTGGGCACTGACCACAAACTATCCTAATCGTTTAGGTAACGAGTTCTTGATCAACTTGATCGACTCTCCGGGACACGTCGATTTCTCCTCCGAGGTCACCGCCGCTCTCCGTGTCACCGATGGTGCTTTGGTCGTCGTCGACTGTGTTGAGGGCGTCTGCGTCCAGACCGAGACAGTACTGCGACAGGCTCTTACCGAACGTATCAAGCCCGTTGTCATCATCAACAAGGTCGACCGTGCCCTCCTCGAGCTCCAAGTCAAGCCCGAGGAGCTGTACCAGCAATTCTCCCGTACCATCGAGAACGTCAATGTTATTATCTCAACCTACCACGACGTCGCTCTTGGTGATGTCCAGGTCTACCCCGATAAGGGTACCGTCGCCTTCGGCTCTGGTCTCCACGGATGGGCTTTCACCCTCCGTCAATTCGCCACCCGTTACTCCAAGAAATTCGGTGTCGACAAGGAGAAGATGATGGCCAAGCTTTGGGGTGATAACTACTTCAACTCCGCCACAAAGAAATGGACTACCAAGGGCGTTGCTGATGGCGGCAAGACCCTCGACCGTGCCTTTAACAGCTTCGTCCTGGACCCTATCTTCAAGATCTTCGATGCAATCATGAACTATAAGAAGGACACCATTTTTGGTATTCTCGAGAAGCTCGATGTCAAGCTCGCCCCGGAGGAGAAGGAACTCGAGGGTAAGGCTCTCTTGAAGGTCGTCATGAGGAAGTTCTTGCCCGCTGGTGACTCTCTCTTGGAGATGATCGTCATCAACCTCCCCTCTCCCGCCACTGCTCAACGCTACCGCGTCGAGACCCTCTACGAGGGTCCCATGGACGACGAATCTGCCATCGGTATCCGCGACTGTAACCCACAGGCTCCTTTGGTCTTGTACGTTTCCAAGATGGTTCCCACATCCGATAAAGGACGTTTCTACGCCTTCGGACGTATCTTCTCCGGTACCGTTCGGGCTGGCCCAAAAATCCGAATTCAGGGTCCCAATTACATTCCCGGAAAGAAGGATGATTTGTTCATCAAGTCCGTCCAGCGCACCGTCCTTATGATGGGCCGTTACATCGAGCCTCTCGAAGACTGTCCCGCCGGTAACATTGTCGGTCTCGTCGGTATCGATCAATTCTTGCTCAAGAGCGGCACCCTCACCACTTCCGATACTGCCCACAACATGAAGGTCATGAAGTTCTCCGTCTCCCCCGTCGTCCAGGTCGCCGTTGAGGTCAAGAACGCTTCCGATCTCCCCAAGCTCGTCGAAGGTCTCAAGCGACTCACCAAGTCTGACCCGTGTGTCCAGGCCTGGATCAACGAGTCGGGTGAGCACATCGTCGCTGGTGCTGGCGAGCTCCACTTGGAAATTTGCTTGAAGGTTAGGATGCTCCTCCCTCATTCAGTTGTGCCGAGGCTAACCAATTTCAATCCAGGATCTCCAAGAAGACCACGCTGGTGTTCCCCTCAAGATTTCTGACCCCGTCGTCGGTTACCGGGAGACCGTCAAGGCTGAGTCCTCCATCGTCGCACTGTCCAAGTCCCAGAACAAGCACAACCGCCTGTATCTCAAGGCCCAGCCCCTCGATGAGGAGCTCACTCTTGCCATCGAAAACGGCAAGGTCAACGCCCGTGACGATTTCAAGGCCCGTGCTAGGATCCTGGCTGACGAGTATGGATGGGATGTCACCGATGCCAGGAAGATCTGGTGTTTCGGTCCCGATACCACTGGTCCCAACCTGATGGTCGATGTCACCAAGGGTGTGCAATACTTGAACGAAATCAAGGATTCTTGTGTTGCCGCTTTCCAGTGGGCTACCAAGGAGGGTGTATGTGCTGAAGAGAACATGCGCGGTATCCGAATTAATATCCTCGATGTCACTGTGCGTTTTCCGCAGCAGTGCCCCTGATTTTTACCGCATCCTGACCTGTGACGCAGCTTCACACTGACGCTATCCACCGTGGAGGAGGACAGATCATCCCCACTTGCCGTCGTGCTACGTACGCCGCTTGCTTGCTCGCCACCCCCGGTATCCAGGAGCCCGTCTACCTTGTCGAGATCCAATGTCCCGAGAACGCCATCGGTGGTATCTACTCCGTCCTGAACCAGCGTCGTGGACAGGTGTTCTCTGAGGAGCAGAGGGTTGGTACCCCGATGTTCAACGTCAAGGCTTATCTGCCCGTCAACGAATCGTTTGGATTCAACGGTGCTCTGAGGTCAGCCACCGCAGGACAGGCATTCCCACAAAACGTGTTCGATCACTGGGATACCATGAACGGTTCGCCTATCGATAAGGGAAGCAAGCTTGAGGAGTTAGTCAAGGGCATCAGGACACGGAAGGGTCTTAAGCCCGACATCCCACCCCTGGACACCTACTACGACAAGCTGTAGACGACCCCCCCCCCCCACCGCCGGTGTAGCTTGAGAACCCCGCCTGAGGGGCTTTTGGTTTCTGGGCACTTCTCGGTCGTCGCTTCCGCCATCCTCCATTCATTTCACGCATACATACATACGATTTGCACGGTTTTCCGTCGACGACGACGGTTTCCCTCCCTTTCTTTTACTCGTTTCCGTTTGTTTTGTCTTTTTTTTGCTGTAGCGCAAGAGAGCTGTACCAATGCATCCGTGTATTCACTGTAAATGACCCACACGTACAACGAAGCCTAGTGGGTGCACCGATGATCTTCGACTGAGGGAAACTGTAGCCAACAGCGACTCGGAGCGCGTCTCCTACCAATTCACCGAATTCCGTCGGACAGGCAGGTCGCGTTTTAGGCGGCGGCAAACGTCCTTTCTTCCGATGAACTACATCCGATCAACCATGAGCAGGATTTCCTAAGCGTGTCTCCATAACAGGTCGGCTGGCGAGAGTACTCATCACTCAACTTCTGACCTCATTCAACCACGCGGGAGTTTCGTCGGAGGAGCCTTTGCGTGGTGCTTTGATAAATTCCCTTTTACTTTAATCGCCGAAAGGAGGGTCATAACCTCCGCAGCACAGTGGCCGGCGCGCTGATTCGGTTGAGGGATACGACCGCCGGCCCGCTCGTCCACGCCCGGGCCCAGCGAACTGCACTTCCTGCATTGAGTAAGGGCATCCGATGAGCGGCTAGTACAATGAACAAGTAGGTTGTATAATCTCGTTTACAATAAAGTGAACAACGCTGTTCCAAATCCAACTCCCAAGCCAGTCATCACGACTCGTGTCAGACCTTCCTTCAAGGGGCTCGCTCCGTTCGGACTGCTTCCCTTGCTCGTGCTCGTCACGTCCATTCTGTCTTTCCCGCTATGTCCATTGGAAGTTTCCAAAGCCTTGGGGTCGATCGTAGCTGTGTTGACGGACCTGGTGCGAGCGGTCGTAGCGAACGTGAGGGTATTCCCCGTGGGTGCCGAGTCCTCATAAGCCTTATCGTTCAAGAAGACGAGGGCGAAACCCGGTGCTGGGACGGTGACGGTACAGGTGTTGGTCACCGTATCGCAAGGAACGTTCGCGATGGTCTCGTCCGTCGGACTTGAAGTTCGCGCCAAGGGTTTGACCTGCCCAGGTAAAGTTGGTCTTTGCGGTGACGTGTTCCGCACGGAGATACTTGACTCTGACGGAGGGTGGTGTGCTGGGAGGTTGTCCAGTCTCTCCACCACCAATGGAGATGGCAACACTCAAGTCGTAGGCGCCGGAAGTATCGTCAAGGTAGTTGAAGAGAGCGACACGCATGGGAGTACCGTTCTCGTATATCGCATAGCCAGGTGTTGATTGGTCGTCATTGTTCACGCCAAGGGCGATGACTTGTGATTGGTTGGACCTGCCCAAAACTTCGGTCATAGCGAGAGCCGCGTAGTATATGGGTCCTTCACCGTGAAACCATAAGCACAATGAATCCACAAAAGGTGATATATGCTCACCAACGGTCCATTGACGAGATACCGTCTGATTCGAAGGAGGGGCTAGAGGAAAATGAAACGCTATTACAAGTCCAGGTTTCCGAATACGCACGAGTGAACGGCTAGAGTCGACGCTGGAGTTAGACATCGTAAGTGAAGGGATAGGTTGAACTGACGCTGTAGTATACATTCTGACCACCAACATGGAAAAGTGCTCCGGTGAAGTTACTGTGAGCCATCATCAGTCCGTAGTCCAGTCCCCACAATGCTGCGGCGAAAGCATCAGAGATCCCGGGGAAACCACCACAAGATGCACTATTGGTTTCGAACATCATGAACGGCTTGCCAGCCTCCTGGGCAAACTGGCTCATGTTCAGGTATTGCTGGGTGATGCGTACCGCAGTGGCGTGGGTGAGATACATCGGAAGCATGTCTTGAGGCTGGCGGACTTCGGCACCTGGGATCCATCCTAATCAGCTGGAGCGTTTCAAAGGATCTCAATGGCACAGTACCGGTACTAAAAGCCGCAGCACAGTTGTCGCTCGGGTACCTAGCGGCGGAGGTCAGCGAGCCAGTGAAGGGACCCTGCATGAGCAGCATACTTTTCGACACTCAAGATGCCGATCTCGTTCGCGAAATCAACCAGAATCCCTGTCCCAATAACCTCTTCGATGGCCCATCTACCGTTCACGCTCGGCGCAATGAGTTGGTTCTGAGTCTTGAGACCTTGAGAGCGCATCGCGTTCAAAAGACTTCCAAGTTCTCCCTTGTATGGCACGGGCCCATAATTCTATCGGCGAGTCAGCCTCGGGTCTGCTAGGGACATTCTTAGGGCCCGACTTACCTCATTTCTACGGCCATGGCTGAAATAGAGATCGGGTTCGTTTCCGGCCTGAAAGCCGAGGACTCGGTCACCGAGAATTTCTTGACCCCTCTGCACGATGTCCAAATGCCAATTGGTGCTATCATCAAAGAATGCCTTAAGAACAAGAATTAGCACCGGTCGCGTTTCAGTATGATGTCGACCGTCAATCGAGAACAGACCGAGGAACCAATCGACGTTGACCAGTGAACTGATGTTGGACATCATGTATAATATCTCCGGAGTGTAAACCAACGGTGGTGTTTGTGTCTATGGAGTAAGGTGAGGGATGTGGGGAATGAACCGTGTTTTTCACGCCATACCGGGTTATATAGGGCGCTCTTATCTTTCTGAAGGGTGCTTCCACCAGGTAAGGATGGTACCATGATAGCAGTCTCCTGGGAGTTTCCGCCAACGCGTACGGTGACTCTGCCGGAACGTTGTTGTAGGTTCGCCAATAGGTTTAAGTATGGGACGGATAACCTGGAACTAAGAAAGGCAGAATATCAATGATGTGTCCGGGAACTATAGGTCAGAAGGCAAAGCGCACCCGCTTCGGCCCACTGACGTCGGGTAAAGATGAGCCAAGTTCATCACACATAGAGAACCATGGGGCACTCACGGACGTGGTTTGAAACTGAAAGTTCGATTGAGAAACCGAGGAATGCTCCGTGATGTCGAATAGATAAGTCGGGTATATCGCCACTTGTGAGCTGGATTGCGAACTGAGTATTTACCGGAGGGTCTTTGGGAGGTATTGGAGGGTTAAGGGTACGGGGATCGTAGGCAGCTGAGCCTGTATAGGATGCGGCTAGACTGGTATCCGTAGTGGATGGTTGGAGGCCAAAAAGTGTCTCTTGACCCTCTGGGATATATCTCGTGATCGCCAGTGCGTTTAGAATGAGAGGAAGAACGGCGAGGGCGAGTGCTTGCCACTTTCTCGTCATGGCGGGGGGTATACGTCGTGTGGGTGTGGAGGGAGGAGAGAGGTTTGGTCCGTATTCGACGAAAACCAACATAGGAATATCCCGTATGCGGGTGTCAAACCCAACAGTCCCACTTCACATGAGGCACCGAGCCAACATTAGCCAAACACTTCTTACATGGGGGACCAAAGGCTGCGCTAAGTAAGTCCAGTCGGGAGACAAGTAACCAGGCCCGGACGAGGCGAACTGTTGGGGCCTCGACAGACGCGAACCCAGGGTCCGAAAGGTGGCAAACCAAGACGTATGGTCACTAACGGCCCGAGGATCTGAGGCACATACAGGAGATACCAAGTCCAAGGTCATGTCCAGGGAGCGGATCTATCGTCGATCAAGAGACTGGAGACCAACATGACTTTTGCTGTCAGGCTAGAGGAAAGGGCAACAATTAACATAGAGTACACAGTCAACAACCATTCTAGCTCGGCGTGGCCTTTGCCCCGTCCCTTTCAGCCGCCTTCTTCTTGAACTCTGCGAGCTTGACGGCGGCGATGATCAATCGCTTCCTCTTCTTCCTACCAGCACCTCTCTTTGGTCCGGAAATGACGACTTCTTGCGTCAGTCTCTTCTTCTTCTTCGCAAGTTCATCCGCCCGGAGTTTTTCCCGTCTCTTGTCGCGTTTTCGGAGGGCCGACATGGATGCCTTGAGCAAGGTGCCGTATTCAGAGTGGAATTTTTCGAGATCAGCGGGTTCGACCTGTTGTGTGTTAGATAATTATGCGTAGGTGAGAATGAGGTGGAGAAGACAGACGTACCCGAGTTGAAAATTTGATCTTCCCTCCATCCATGGCACGGATTAGACAAGGGTACTCCGTCGTATCATCCGAAGGTGGTGTATCAGCATCAGCACCATCGGGACCATCGTAAGTCACTGGATAGGGTTTGGTGAGCTTAAAACCAAGTCCTATGGCCGATGAACCGTACGTCGTTTATGGTTGAGCCATATTGAACCTTTGCCCTTGGACGACCCGAACGGCGCCTCCGATTGCTTGAGAAACTATGTGTCCGATTCAGTCGTGTGAAACGGTTGGAAAGCGGTTGACGTTTACAGTTGCGTTGTCCACAAGCATCCGGCAGGGGTTGAGTGTGAGGGAAAGATTAGTGCGGTGATGGCATTGGGTCGGTGACCCTGGAGTCGATCTCACACTTTATTTGCACGCCACGACAGCGAACAATCTACGTTAATAGTGATACCTATCTCTGGAAGCCGAAGACTCAAGTGGTCCCCTTTGCGTCGTTCAACGTCAAAACCTCTACAAGTACCTCCGTTCGCCTCGGAAACACGTTCGTCCTCTCATGGGAGTGGGTCGAGCGAGCAGCTCTCCCTTGCTCCCTGTATCTCGTGACATTTGATTAGCTTCGGCTCCTCGGCAGCTCCCACTAATGCGCAGTTGTTCAAGAGCCTGGGGGGGCGGGGTAACAAGACCCGGGCCCGACGCATTCAGTACGTTCATATGCTCCTCCACTTCCACGGCGCTTGTGACTCAAACCCGACATCGGCCTAGACTTTACTCGCTCAGCGTGAGTGGACAACCAATGTATCACAGGAGCCTGAATGCCAGCTACCCCCAAACGTTCTCAAGCGCATCACCAACAACCATGACCGCTCCAAGTAAACCAACTATCTGCATTGCCCCCGCAACTGAGGACGACTACGACCGGCTTATAGAGTGGAAACATACTTTATTGGAGGGGAATGACCCGGTACTAGATCGCGTATTCGCATATCCAGAGCGAGCTACCGAGGACATCTCGCGAACACGAGAGATGATCGCGGACCCTTCGAACAATATGTTTAAAGCGATCCTCGTAAGGGGTGAAGACGAGGGCGATCCCATGGTTGGTTATGTTACCATCAAGATGCAGGGGGAGAACTGGATAGAGAAAGATAGTGTAGAAGAGGCGAAAAAAGGAGCACAGTAAGTTCTCGGGGCGGTTCGCGATGCTACACAATACTAACACTTTGCCTAGACCACTTCCCAACCGTGTTGACCCCGAGGTTTTGGATCAGCTCCTCAGAAATGTGAAACAAACACGTCGCCGGCTCATGGGTGGAAAGCCACATCTCAGTGAGTTCTCCTAGATTTCCCCTCTTATCAAGACAATCATACCAACCCCTGCAGTCGTTCAACTTCTCTGCGTAGACCCAGTACACCAACGAGTGGGAGCTGGGAGTGCGCTTATGAAGTATGTCATGCAGCTTGCCCTTGATGCCAATGTTTCGATATATGTGGAAGCGACGCGGAAGGGCGGCTTCTTGTACGACCGGCTTGGCTTTGAGGTGGAGAGGCTGCATCTCAACCTACCTGGAGGCGGTACTGTTTCGTTCCCGGTCATAATGAAGAGCGTATAATGTATGGTGGTGTACATTCCCACTCCTACCTGCCGTATCGGGTTATTACGAAATTCCAATGAACCGATATTTCGTTCTGTCTGACATCCCTCTGGAACGCAAATAATGGAGTGTCGCCTTCCGTGTACCGCCGCCGGGGAGAGGACGGAATCCTTGCGTCAAACTTCAGCACCCATAACACCCATGATACATCAACTGAGTCCGTTTCTTTCGTGCCTTCGGATCGTTGTTCTTTAACCGAGCCTTTGAAGAACTTGGATAGCATATCATTTGTCGCACTGGATCAATGTTCATCCCATCAACACTGGGCCTCCGGTCCCGTAGCATTCCGAGTCGGGCTCACCTGGGGTCTATCGCTGGTTATGCGTCATGTACGGCTAGTCATTCCCCAGGTTTCATTCCCTCCCGTAACGTTGTTTTCCATCCTATGGCTACTCCCACTCCTGGTAAACCTACGATAAAGGTAGTTCCCTCGACGGAGGGAGACATCGAGCAGCTGGTGGACTGGCTCTACAACGTTTTGGAAAGGAACGACCCTGTCATGGAGCCAATTTTTACACACCACGAACTTGCGTTCAAGGATGTTCCAACGACGTGCGAGATATTCACGGATCCGTCGTACATGACCTTCAAGGCTGTGGTCGTCGGTGGGGGTGAGGAGGGTGGTGATCGCATGATTGGGTTCATTACCGCCTGGTTGGCGACGGCCAATTGGGTCGAGGAAGAAGCTGCAGCGATAGCCAAGAAAGGCGATTCGTGAGTATTAACAAGACTCGCAGTTTTCTCTTTCTATGGAAGCTGAGCGCTGATCTACCGGTACAGCACACCGCAATGGCACAGAGCTGATCTCGAGATGCTCTCCCAATTTTTTGGGCAGATTGGGGATTCACGACGTGAAGTACTCGGTGGAAAGAAACACATCTGTGAGCTAATGTCGTTCTCCTCAACTCCGACCGGCCTCATAGATATCGACCCCCACAGATATTCAATTTGTCTGCGTAGAGCCAACGCATCAACGCAAAGGAGTCGGTGAAAAGTTGATGGAGCATGTTCTTCGAATTGCGGGCGAGGAAAACGTCCCGGTGTACCTCGATTCTACCCACGCGGGTAGGCGATTGTACCGTCGGGTCGGTTTCGAAGTGGCGAAGACCTTGAAGCTCAAGACGACCGACGGTCGTGTCATAGAATTCCCTTCGATGATCAAACATGTACAATAATCGATCACCACCCATAACGAATCGAAATACACCATTTGAATTCTTCCGCTCTCGATTGGGAGCTAGGTACGCTGCGGATCACTTTTTGGACCCACGGATGAGATTGGATGGCCGTGAACGTAAGCCCGACGTTACTCAGATAGTCATTGAACCAGTCAATAGATAAAGGTTTCGAGTCTGATCCTAGGAACGCGTCGACGGGGCAGGCGCTTCGGCTGACCAACAGCCGAGTCTCGGCCAGGTATTATGAAGGACGATCGGTTCGAGTAAAGGCGTAATCCCAAGACCAACTTACGGTCCCGGCAATGTTTAACAAGCAAACACATAACTCTAACAGCCGCTCTAAACCCATACATTGCAAGTATCGATAGCCTCGCAACTTCCACTTAGCCGTCCTAACCTTGTCCATTTTCACTTCACCCCCGACGCGAGAACCGAAGCGGGCCCTCCAGAAGGTTATACCTCTCTGGATCCGTCAATGTCTTGAAGTGTCCGAAATCCCGAGCCTGCCGCGTAAAGATGGCCTTCCAACGTAGGAAGCTGTTTTCCGGCCAAGGGACCAGGGTGATCGGGTTCCCGGAACACTTCAGGATCTACGCGGTGGGTATGTGAATGAACGACCCGTGGGGTGGGGGTGGGGATGGTGTGCCCTTTGGGATGGGCGTTGAACCCTCAGGGAGTTTCCACGCCTCAGGTGGAAGGTGAGGAAAAGAAACCGGCGCCTCGTGGAGCCTGATGCTCTGCTCGTCCCAAGCTGCGGTAAGTACTCTGATATGAGGTCGTTTGGAAGGGATCCAATCCCTACTGGCGTGGACGGGATACGATAGGCAAACGGGGATCAGATGGACGTAATGGGTCATGTGGAATCGAGATGGTAGCATGCGATTGACGCTGAAGTCCCAACGCTGGGATGGGGCGTGTATTCCAGGAAGATCAACTTCGCCAGAGGATGAACAGGTCACAGGCGGAGGGTGGCCCCAGCACTGACAGAAGTGCCACCTCTGTATGATCGTTTCAAAAAAGAGTACACACCACAACGGCGTGCCCTAGGGTGTATTGGGAGAGTGAATTAGCGCAGATGATCACGGTAGAACAATGGTCTTACCCCTCGAATCCATAAAGATGTCCTCAGGGAAGCGGCGATCGATGCTCCCTAATTCCCCCGATTCACCAACACCCAACTCGTGCCACACCCCGCCCAGACAGCGACCGAGTCGCCATCCACGCCGATCTCCCCTGTGGAAGGTGGCCATAACCTCGTTGGAGTCTGAACGCTGGAGGTATCTCCTAGTCCAAGGTTTCCGTGTTCATTCCACCCCCACCCCCATACCTCGCTACGTCCATCAACCGGGTTCAAAATGGCAAGGGTGTGTTCGCTCCCGCAGACGATCCTCTGTAGTAGTTTGCCGTCCAGGTGCAGATCGACCGGAGCGAAACCAGGATCTCCGCTGAGACGGCCGAGCTGCCCAGCTTCATTCGTTCCACTGGATGATACAAGGAAATTGCGGTCGTTGTCGTTAGCGGCGACAACTGTCGTCGAGTTCCAAGTACACCGTACAGCGGTTACGGCTCGCAGGGATGAGATGTTACCGATCTGGCCCTTCCTGTCGGACCCGAGAGCAGTGACAGAACCATCGACATGTCGAAGGACAGTATGTTGGTTACCGGCTGCAATTTGTGTGGCGGGGGACCGTGACTGGTGTAGGTGAATCTCCAGAGGTAAAGCAATCGCTCGAGAAATCGTGCCCAACTGGCCCTGTCGAGAGGCGCCCCAACCAAGTAGCTTTTGAACAGCGCGACCAGACAAATCGACGTAGTCCAAGCAAGCAACAACGTGGTGAGGGCCGGCGACCAGTTCCGAGATTTTTAAGGTCCCCGAGGCAATTGACCCGATGGACGAGACTAGATCGATAATTTGAATCAATCTCTCCTTCCCATTCCCTTGTTTCTTAGCACCCCCGACACCAAGGTCCCCAAAATCATCCGCCCCCATAGACATTAAGACATCGTCCCTCCCATCCCGCGATAATACGATGTAAGATGTTTCCCAAGCGGCAGCAATGCCCGTGATCGCGTAGTCATCGGGGGCTTGAT
>Ga0307513_10000521_pt1 | contig 55220 bp, 54 predicted proteins | sample 15_EM_MG_FD_202174 | JGI IMG/M metagenome (GOLD analysis project Ga0307513, IMG submission 202174) | Populus trichocarpa ectomycorrhiza microbial communities from riparian zone in the Pacific Northwest, United States - 15_EM | ecosystem: Host-associated > Plants > Roots > Unclassified | place... | reverse complement strand
GAGATGCTTCCCGATAATGTCAGGGTGGATTGCGGACCATATGGAAAACGTTACCCTACACGGGATCAAATCCAACGCCTGTCCTAAATGTGAGGTGCCTCCAGAAGAATTAGGAAGCCGAGCCGGTCACCATCATGCTAGAGATTACGAAAGATACAAGAGGGGGCAAAACGTTTTTCAAGGACACGTAAGAGTTTCAACGCCTGATCTGCACAGGCCAGATATGCTCCATACAATATATCTAGGACTCTTGAAGCATATGATGGACTGGATTCAGGGATTTCTCAAAAAACATGCACGACAGCAGGCCTTCGAAGACGCCTGGAAAGCTTTACCCCCTTACCCGGAATTCTCTGTCCCCAAAAAGGCCTACAGAGAGGTTACACAGTGGCAAGGAAAAGAGATGCGGAATCACTGGTGTTGTTTGTTGGGAGTTCTCACTGTGGCGTTGAGACAGCCTGATAGTATGCAGGTGCAACCCTTCAGACGTGTGCTCACCTGTATCAGGTCACTGCTTGACTTCACCATGATGGCTCAATACCGAAGTCACACACCCAAGACTATATCTTATATGGAAGAATATGCGACGCAGTTCCACGAGACGAAGGACATCTTCTTGGAGTTTCGTATATCCAAACGGATGCAAGAGAAGGCCGATGAGTTGCGCAATGAGCTGAGTCGTCAGAGAGCCCAGATGAGTGAGCGAGTGCCCCTATCCCAACGGCCCCGGATCGGTGACGACGATCGTGAAGAAGAGAACAACCAATGTATGGAATTGATACATTCCGAATCTAATTTCAACTTTGTTAAGAACCATCTAGTAAGTCACTTTCGCAATCACATCTACATGTTCGGCAATATTCCCATGTATTCTACCGAGTATGGAGAGCTCGCACATAAGGAGCAAATCAAGGATGGATGGCGAGGCTCAAATAAACTCGATGCAGCACGACAGATACTAAGCGGCTACAGTCAACAACATGCGATCCGCATGAGACTTTTAAACTTGGAATTCCTTCAATGTGCAGGAGCTGATTTACGAACTGAGGTAGTAGAATATTTAGAGAAGACCAGGCCTGCGCCAACCCCACCACCCCATTGTAGGATACTGAAGGGACTTCGTGATAATATCAAAGATGTCGTTGATTTTGGCAGAGCATACGATATATCCCCAGAGATGATTTGTCGGGAATTGATACGATATAGCCAACTGAGCATGCCTCCCGAGCACCGGCTGCCGGAAAATCTGCCCGTACTTCGCGCTTTACCGGTGGAACTACTGACACAACTGGAGATCCCGGTTCTTGCGTTCCATGAGTCAGGTGTTTACAACATACACAGGGCCCGATGCATGGGTCCTCAACTCTTCTGTAACCAGACCAGTGAGAACGATTGGGTTTGGATACAGGCTGGTGGGGAGAATATGTATGGTGCGCTCAGGGGTCGTCTCCCGGCAAGGCTCATACCTTTGTTCAAAATCCGGTCGCGCTATATGCAGCAGGATCCGGTCTATCGCCTCGCCGGGGTTCAATTCAGGAGAGCCTGGTAGACTCCAGACGACCGTCGGACGTACACGGTCTGGTAACAGTTCAGCTCAGAGACGTTACCCAAGAGCTCACAATTGTGGATATTGGGACGATCTTAGGCCTGGCGCATCTGATACCGTACACAGACCGGCGCTGGCTTGTTAACAGTCGGATCGATTTACGCACGTTTAACGAGATCTATTAGGATCACAAAGGGAGCTTGTATAATAAAGTCCACGCGGGGAGCGACGTAGCCTACATGTGGGCCACATCGCTCCCCGACAGAGATGTAGCGTCACGATCACGACTAGACAATAAACGTATATAATAGACAAGTATATAGTAGAGATATAGACATAGAGGAATAGAAACATCTAGAAACAAACAAATTATGCACGATAGTAGTACTAGTTGTAGGAGGTACACCGGCAGGAATGGCTAGGGTGATATCGGCGGCAAGTTGTTATGAACACGCCCGGAAGCAGAAGGAAAAGGGGGTACCTTGGGGAGGCGTCCGGATGCAGCGGCGATGCGAGGCAGGAAAAGAGACGTCAGGACGAGAGATAGATAAGGGACGGGAGCAGAGCAGGACATGTGGGGTGGCGGCGGGATGTCGGTAAGGTCCGACGTCACGTCAGGAGACAATCGGCCTTGAGAATGGCGTCCAGACGCTAGTGTAACAATCCTATTGTTGAGCAGTAGTGCAACAGGCAACGACAGTTGTCTCCTTGATAAGCGAGTCTCATTTTCTTGCACAATAGGAAGGGAAGTACTATCTCCTCAGATAGTACGGAACTGGCTTCCTTGTCTTAAGTAATCCTCGAGCTGTACTATCCTTCCAGATAGTAAGATGGGTGGATTGTCGTGCTTGATAGAACTATCACAATAGTTCTATGTTCAGGCGGCCCGTCGAGACTATCACAATAGTCTCCGGGTTCTTTAGAGCGTAGGCTCTCGTAGAGGGAGAGTGTATGTAAAGAGAGTAGAGCGTAATCGTATTGCAATATCTTAAGTATAGAAATGTACTTAGATGGTTGCGTGAAGATCCTATCTCTTGGTCGGAACCAAGCTCCTTTTATAGGCATCTTCCCACAACCCTAACCTTGGTGACGCGTCACCATTACCTAGCATAGCCCCATGACTCATGATTGGTCATGGTGCGAAATCCATCAGCTGATTCTTACGAATCAACTGCGCACATCCTCTTTCCTCGATCTCTTCCCATAAACTCGATCATGCGCTCGAATGAGTCGCACGCGTGAAACCCATGACTTGCAAGTGCGTAGTCATGTGCGAAATCATTACATCATATGACGTCACGATCGTGACGTCATGAAATCATTAACCAATCATAATCAACCAATGACTCGCAAGTGCGCCGTCATGTGAAAGCTATGAGTCAAATGACGTCATAGTGAAAAACCCAACATACCTTATGACTCATAAGTATTAGTCATATGAAATCTGCCTTGCTTAGTCACGATTTGTGACAGCTGGGAATACAGAGGACGGAAAAATAACGTAGGATGCGTCCGGACGCAGCGCCCGCGCCTCAGACACAGGATTAATTTTTGCTGATGTTACCCCGCACTTAGCGATACGTTTCGCTTAGCGATTTGCACAGTCAGCAACTGTCCTTCCTCCATCAATACACTGTCGCTAGTTTCGAGCTATCGGTAAAGTAGTTGCTCTGGTGGCCCTGCTCTCTGGTATTGTACTCTCCCCTGAGTTGTCTGGTCACTATGGTTGGCATGCGAAAAATCGTGACCTGATCTCCGTCCTCCCTGTTGGCACTTCCCAGTTGTTTGGCAAGCCTTCCTCTTCCCACTTCCCACACATAGATCTGCTTGCACTGTACTGCCACGTTCTTCCCTGGCTGACAGGCTACTGCCCTCTTGGCTGGCATCTTACTGCCTATCACAATAGCTGACACCTTCACTGGTGAGTGGCTCTCCATGCATGGTGGCTCCCCTCACCCTTCTCGTCTGCTCTCGCGATTCACTCTACTATCGCAACATCACCTTGGAGTTCATTGTATTGCACGGCCTTCTTGGATGTACTATACCCATACTTACCAATTACAGGACAGTCCACCCTTGTCACACGCCTTGCCCCTGACCCGTTAGGTTCGGGGAAATTCTGTTAGACATTCCGGCTACCGTAGTTTTATCATCCCTTTTTGTTGGCCTTGGGCCGAATGAATCTGTTCCTTTGTTTTGCGCAGCCTGCCGAAGGGTTTGTATCTTGTTCTAGTTTCATTTCTATTGATGTTTTTCCTTATGTATCTAGAGGAAGGTATTGCTTCATCTTGCTTTGGTCTTAGGTGCTGTTAGGGAGCGGAATGTCCTCTGGTTTCAAGGGGTTTGATTTTTCCCATAAGGAGATGAAGTGCGTCGTTGGATTGTTTACAGGTTTTGTTTTCGCCATAGCTAGCGCTCCATGCTATTTCTTGTACCTTAAACCAACGAATACATGATATAAAAATATAAAAATATAAAAATATAAAAATATATATAAAAAAAGCCCTCTATGTCCTTCAATCTTTCTTGTCCACTCCACCTCTAGCGATTGAAATCTCAACACCATGAGAAATCATTGTGCAAGTATCTCCTGCCTCTGATCTCCCCAGCCCGTGGCAACTACTCAGCGGGTTTCCACGTAATGTCTTTCCCTTCTTCCGCTCTCTGGGGTCTTTGGCCTCCCCTCCGGTGGGGTTATGGCTTCCCTCCTGGTGGCTATTCTCTCTTCGGTTAGGTACGCTTGCATTGATGTTCCAACCCCTTACCCCGAACTTCCCGACGCGTCTCGCTTAGCGATTTGCACTGTAGGCCACCGCCCCTCCATCATCAATACATAGTCGCTAGTTTCGGGCTATCGGTAAAGTAGTTGCCCTAGTGGCCTGCTCTCTGGTATTGCACTCTCTCCTGAGTTGGTTAGTGAGTACGGTTGGCCTTTAAAAAATTGTGACCCTGTCTCCGTCGTTCGTGTTCGTACTTCTTGGTCTTTGGCGAGCCTCCTCTCTCCCCCTTCCCACAAGTTGGATCTGCTTGCACCATACAACTCCACTCTTCTTAGCTGGCACCTTTACTGCCTGACTAGCTAGCACCTTATCTGCCCCCTCCCCATAGCTGGCCTCTTCACTGCTGAGTGGCTCTCCTTGCCAGATGGCTCCCCTCACCCTCCTCACACGCTCCCGCGATTTACTCTATGGTTGCAATCTCACATTAGGGTCCATGGTATTGTACTGCCTCCTTGGATGTACTATTCCCACACTTGCCGATTACGGGGCAGTCCTCCCTTGTCACACGCCTTGCCTCTAAGCTATTAGGTTCAGGGAAATTCCATTAGGCATTCCGGCTACAGTAGTTTTATCTTCCCTTTCTGTCTGCCATGGGGCATAGGATTTTTTCTTTTGTTTTGAGCGGCCCACCAAAGGGTTTATGTCTTGTTCTGATTTCATTTCTATGATCTTTTTCCTTCCATGTCTGGAGGAAGATATTGCTTCGTCTTGCTTTCGTCTGAGATGCTAGAAGAGGGAGAAATATTCCCTTGTTTCGAGGGGTTTGATTTTTCCCATGAGGGGGTGAAGTGGGTTGTTGGATTGTTTACAGGTTTTGTTTTCACTATAGCTAGCACTCCATGCCATTTCTTGTACCTTAAACCAGCAAATACATGATATAAAAAAAAATTAAAAAAAGGCTCCCTATCTCCTTCATCTTTCTCACCAGCTCTACCTCCAGTGATTGAAATCTCAGCACCATGAGATATCATCATGAGAGTGTCCTCCGCCTCTGATCTCCTCTACCTATGGCAAATGCTGTGGGGGTTATCACCATTTGATCTCCTTTCTCTCTCCGGGGCCTCTGGCCTCCCCTCCCAGGGGTTATGAATCCCTTCCTGATTCTATTCTCTCTTCGTTTAAGCACACCTGGGTTGATGTTCCGACCCGTTACCTCGCGCTTCGCGACGCGTCTTGCTTAGCGATTTGCACAGTTGGCAACCCTCTCTCTCCATCACCAACACCCAGTGGCTAACTTCGGGCTATCGGTGAAGTAGTTGCCCTGCTGGCCCTGCTCTCTGGTATTGCACTCTGTCCTGAATTGCTCGGTCTCTACAGTGGGCATTCAAAAAGTTGTGACCTCGTCTCTTATCCTCCATGTTTGTACTTCTTGGTTTCTGGCGAGCCTTCCCTCTCCCTCTTCCCACGCGTTGAATCCGCTTGCACCGTTCTGCTACACCCTCCTTTAGCTGGCACCTTATCTGCCCTGTCAGCGGGCACCTTACTGCCCATCACGTTAGCTGGCACCTTCACTGGTAAGTGACTCTTCTTGCCGAGTGGCTCCCCTCACCCTCCATATCCGCTCCCGCGATTTACTCTACTGTCACAACTACGATCTTGGTTCCAGTAGTCCATGGCATAGCACTACATCCTTGGGCTATCCCAAAGCCCGGAAGGTAGCCGTCTGCTCTGTGGGTTCCCCCATTGGTCCTGAACGTTCTGCTATGGATACATAGAACCCAGACTACAGTAGTTTTATTCTTCCCTCTCTCTCGGCACTTGGTGCCATAAGATAAATCTTTCTTTTGTTTTCAGGAAACACCAAAGGGTTTGTGTCTTATCCTATTTCTGTTTCTATAATGTCTTTCCTTACCTGTCTGGAGAAAGGTACTACTTCGTCTTGCTTTCATCTTAGGTGCTGTCATAGAGAGGGATATTCTCTGGGTTCAGGGGGGTTGATTTTTCCCACGCCGGGGTGAAGCAGGTTGTTGGAATGTTTATAGGTTTTGTTTTCGCCATAGCTAGCGCTCCATGCTATTTCCTGTACCTTAAATCAACAAATACATAATATAAAAAAATCAAAAAAAAGCCCCCTATCTCCTTGGTTCTTTACACTCCCTGGTATTTCTTTCACTACTCCTGTACTTCAAAATATAACATCTTCTATTCTGATATCGAAGATCCACACCATGAACCCACACACTCTGACCCTGATCTGCCGTCAGGCGATCAGCCTTAACCTGAGATTGTCATCTCTGAACCCTTACGCTAAACGACTGTCAGCATTTAGGACATTCATGTCGTTGTGTGCCTTCAACTAACATCCAGTGCCAAGACCCCGTTACATGTACCAGATGTGAGAGGTAAAGGGCAAAGAAGTCAGAAATGATCTGAGAGAATGGAACGGAAAGAGCAGACACAATTCGCCTGGAAGCAGGCTCTATGTTTCTGGAGAAAAAGGTTTTTTTGCTGATGCAAAGTGCTCATGAAAGGTCAAAATAGTTAAGAGGTAACCTCTGGCTTTATGTTATCTTACTTAAAACTAAAGCGAGAGACAACCTATTTCAATAACCAAGATTCTTAGGAGAACTTATAGAGTGAAGCTTTCAGACTTAAAGATATTAAATATTCTTGCTTGATTCTACTCTGAATTATTTTTCTCCTTTTTGGGATCTTTACTTCTACTTTGAGTCTTCAATACGATAACAATCTTAGAATTCATCTTTCTATAGAGTACCCCTGTTACATACTGGTAGCTTAAAATGGCAATTCCCTTCCAGGCTCTCTAATTCAACTGTGCTGCAAGGGCGTAGCGAACCACCTTTAGTCAAATATATAAAACCACATCATAAAAGGAATGAGTTTGCATTTTGGCTCTTCCTGTTCATCCTGACTCTTCCTGAAATCCAGTTTGCATCCTGTAATCCATGTTTGCATCCTGAAAAGCAAATATGAGCACACAATTGCTCTGAGAACAAAACGTGTTAGTTTATAAGATAAATAGCGGTTTATTCTGGTTACAGTTAAAATCTGAAACTTTATATCTTACAGATGACGGTCTAATAGAGGATTGAAATAATTTGCGTGGAAAATTTCCCACTGCACTTTGAACCCCTGCATGTACCCAAAATAGTTAGTCGTTGAAAGTGCTACCAAATAAAAATAAAGTGAAATCAACCACTAGCAAGCTGGTCAAGATATAGTGTCAGGATGCACAGGAAGATAAAATGGTGTGTTCAGGATGCACAGGATGCATGAGGAAGTGTCAGGAAGCATCAGGATGCAAACTCATTCTTTTTGCTGATGCATATACCAGCTATAAAAACTGTAAGAGTGAAAGCAAACAAGAGTAGCAGTACTCATAGTAGTTCCTGTAGGCCATGGATGATTTATGAAGCATTATGGGATGTCACCAGACAAATCTAGTCTGCCAGATCGCAGGAATCAGGTATGTGGACTGTAAAAACCACCAGGTCAGAAGAGGCCATAGGTGGGCTTTTGGACAAAGTCATATAGTGACTAGCAGGCCTGGTGGTTAGAATAGAAACCACAGTATTGAAAGACATCAGATGCAGGAGGTGTAACACTAGAATATCAGAATATTTCATATATTCCGGTTTCACAAAATGTATAGGGAGGGGTACACTCTTTCCTAATACAGATCCTCTGTGTTCTGAGTAAACTGTTTTTTTGCTGATAAACTATCTTACAATTATAATCACTAAAAATAAAACTATTTTCCATTAGTCCTCTTTTTCTTGTTCAGAAATAGGTTTTTCTTTTGCTATTATGTTTGTACTTATGAAATATTAAGAATTTGAAATGAAAAAAAAATTTCAAAATTTCAAAATTTCAGGTTTCCTTTTTCAATGCCAGGAACCATAAATACAATGATAGGATTTTTGCTTCCATACTATTAAATGTCAGGTTTCAAGATCAAATCAAAATTTCAAATCAAAATTTCATAGTTGCAGGTTTTCATATTTCTGAAAATTTGTCAAACTTACCCATAGCTAGATACAGTATTATGCACATTATTAACAAAATTTAATGAAAACCGTAAAATGTTTTACCCCAAACTGTTCCCAAATGATTAATTATTTGAACATATGACTTATACTGGACAGTCTGACTCTTTTCATTTTCCTGTACTGCATTGCTTGCGGTCGCACTAACTCACCACCTCAAGAGGCCGAATATAAAAGCTGGCCCAGCAGATCCCAATCATCAAGTTTGGCCTTCCTATCAGAATTTTTCTTTTTTTCTTCCCCTGATGATCGGGGTAGAAAAGTCCGCCTAACCCTAGTGCTAAACTTTCAACCAACCACAATCGGATCTCTCAAAATTTCCTTAGGCCTCCAACGCTCTGGTTGTATCTGGCTACAACAGGAAGCCTAGACCGGGATTCGATTATGCAAACATGCAACAGGACCCGTGTGCCACTATTGGTATTGTAGCATTTCTCCCCGCACTGTTACAGGACGTTTTTCTATTGCGCATATATAAAGCTCGTGATTCCTTGCATACAACTTCTTATTTTCTTCCGTTCTCTGTCTCGGTTGGCATCGCACAAATCTCTTGCCTGTCCTTGCTGTGGTCTCCTATCACACCCCAAGTGTCTCCTGCGAGTCAAAAAGATAATTGATCGAGAATTATTCACTATGCTCATTGTCTACACTGCTTGCAATAGCCACAGAACAGCTCACGTTCCGTGAAATGCAGTCTACATGATTAGGGGCATGAGATCGTCCCTTCCTCTCTCTTCTTCTCTGCCGCCTTCTTCAGAGATCAATATTAAGTCCTACCATTGTGTGTATGGCCTTCACCCTGTGCCAAAGCACCAAAATTGCAATTGCACTATAACAACTGCAACACGCACTGGCCTAAAGACTGGTACAAGTAGGCTTTCTTCGGACGTCATTGGGGCATGTACCGGTTGCTGTGGCACGCCGAGAGCAAAGCAAAAAGATGCACCGTAACAAGCAGTGGAGGGGTTGTGCATGAGATTTCAACTAACAAAAAATCATGAAAGTTAAGAAGCTCAAACTTGTATTTTTTGTCCTCATAAATTCTATTTAAAGCCCATATCAAAGATTTGCGATCAGTGAAAGCGTTTCCTATTATTTTTTAATTATTTTTCAAAAAGGGTGTAACTGTGACATTGATTTTTCGGTCCTCCTGTGGCTCAATTTTTTTTCCTCGTCCTGCCCTGCCCTGTTCATACCTCCCTGCCTGGCCTGGGTTCTCTTTTTTTTTTCTTCTGCACAACTGTTACCAACTCCCACAACCACCTCTTTCCCTCCACCACCACCACCACCACCACCCCTCGTCCTCTCGTCAGCACAGAACGCTCCCCTCTATCACATATATTCATCAACACTCACATCCTCTCTGTCGCTTTTCCTCTGGCTTCACAACCATTTCCTCGCAATTCAATTTTCACTCTGCGCCTCTAATTCTATATTCTGTTTTCCTTCTGTACTTTTCTTTCCTAGATACGCCCACCAGGCACAGACATCTCCTGTTTCCTTCATACCCCACATTCGTCTCAGTCGATCGATAACCTCCCAGAGATATTTATCTCGGGTCGCCCTTCGAAAGAGTGTCTGCTCGTTACTTACCAGTTTGCATCCGCAGATTTTTGTATACTTGTCTCTAATATCCGCCCCGCCATATCCTTACTCTCTATCCTTTCCTTTCAAAGCCCAATCATTTTGATAACACCAATTATGACATCCCCTCAACCTCCGGTTGCCCCTACCAACGGTAGCTACCCCCAGAAATCTAACCCCCAATCTCTTTCGTTCGACTAACCTGACTCTTGCCTCTCCTACAGGCGGGTACCAGAGTCAAACTACTTCTCTGCATTCCGAGAGCAACACCGGCAATTCCGATGTCCCTAAGGACGAAGTTGGCTGGTATTTTGTTGAACAATATTATACCACCCTAAACAAGACTCCCGAGCGTCTTCACGTAAGTTTTTTCATCATCCCTTGAGCTGGATGAAAGTGGTGTTGCTAACTCTTTGCGCATAGCTCTTTTATAACAAGACTTCTTCGTTTGTTTGGGGTACTGAGGGTGAAAACCTCCAGCTTGCTCATGGCCGTACTGTATGTTTTCCCCATACCAATTCTTGAGTTAGGTGTTTTTATTAGAGGCTAATAAGACCATTAGGCCATCCAAGACAAAATTACCTCCTACCAGTTTAACGACTGTAAAGTCCGTGTTTCGAATGTCGATGCTCAGTCATCGGCTGATGGCGGAATTGTGATCCAAGTTCTTGGCGAGATGAGCAACAACGGTCTTCCAAACCGCAAATTCTCACAGACTTTTTTCCTGGCCAAGCAGCCCAACGGATACTATGTTCTGAATGATATATTCCGCTACTTGAAGGATGATGAAGACACCGAAGAGGGCGAATACGATGAGTATATCGCTGAAGAAGTTGCTGAAGATGCCGAAGTCGCAGAAGCTATTGCTGAAGAGGTTATCGAAGCAACAGAGGATATGAGCTTGAAGGAAACCACAACTGAAGCTGAGGTCGAGGTTCAAGAAAACAAGGTCGCTATTGAAGAGATAGCCACGATCGAACCAGCTTTGCCAATTCAAGAGACTCAGGGGCTCCCGCCCCCAATCAATGGGAGCGCTAATGGTTCTTCGGTCGAAACATTAGAAGAAAAACCCGAGGTCGAAGTTCAGCCGGATCCCGAGCCAGAGCCGGAACCGAAGGCTGAGGAGCCTGCTCTTCCCCCAGTAGAAGCAGTTGCTGAGGAACCTGCTCCCCCGGTCATTGAGGAGAAAAAGCCAGCCCCGACTCCAGAAAAAGAGCCCGAACGTAGAGCAGTTACACCTATTCCCGCTACTCCTCCAGTTCCAGCAGGTCCTCCGAAGCCAACAACCTGGGCTCTTGTTGCCAAATCAGGGAATACTGGCACACCACCGGCCGTCCCCCAGTCTGTTACACCTCCACAAGTCCAACAGCCACAGCAGACACAACCACCTCAGGCTCAAAATTCCACCACCCCTGCCACTTCGAGTACTGCTTCGAGTGCTACCCCAAGCACTCCGACAACTCCTCGTGGCGGCTCTCAATGGCACGTCACAGAGAACAAGCGTCATCCTAGGCCAGCACCTGGATCGGCCAATGCTCCTGCTGGCCAAACTCCTGCATATGTCAGGAATGTCACTGAAGGTGTTTCAGATCGGGCACTGGAAGAAGCTTTAAATAAGTTTGGACTATCAGGGAAGGTTGAGATCATCAGACCAAAGGTGAAGATTGCTTCCTCATTTTATCTTAGAGTTGGTGGCTAATTTCGTTCGCAGAATTGTGCCTTCGTTGATTTTGAGACACTAGATGGATTCACTGCTGCAAATGCCAGCAATCCTCACAAGATTGGTGAGACTAATGTCTATGTCGAGGAGCGTCGCCCTCGTGGCTCCACTTCTGGCCCTGGGTATTCAGGAGGCCGTGGTCCTTTTGGCAACAGAGACTCGCGCACAGGAGGGCAGGGTGGTCGTGGATTCTCATCACGTGACGGTTCGAGAAGCGAGGGTGGGAGAGGATCTAGAGGCGGTGCTAGGGGTAACTACAATCAGGCACGAGGAGGCGCTGGTGGTAGACCAGGAAGCAATACCCCCACTGCCTCAAACTAAAAGTTCTTTGTTTCTTTGATAGTGGGAGCAAAGTATGCTTTTTCTATCCCCACGGAGTGCTAGTGAGGTGCTAACACTCATGTCCAGGGATTTAGAGTCTTGTTAGATCTTAGCTCTCTTACAAGCATCCGCAGTCTATGGGTCCTCTAGCAGCGATAGCTAACATCAAATGTTTAGATCCTAGGTTCTCTAGTTTTGCTATTATTGTTCTATTTCCGTACACTCCTTCGTTGTTTGCTTCCCCCCCTCCACCCTAAAGTGGGCTTTTTTTTTCCTGTTACCATGATTCATCTCATGATTTTCATATTTCTCAGTTTAGTTTCATTGTTCATTCTTATCTCATTAGCCTGGGGCCAATTCACCCAGGCTATCCTGTGTCATTGTATTTTCTTTTCTTCCGTACTTTATCATGATCAGGAGCGTAAGTTCGTGGTTCTTCTCTCTTCGTATTTGCTCTAGGGATTATCAGATGCAGGGCTTGCATAACCGGGGAACGGGTCCTCGGAAATGGGTAACGAGTTTTCTAGGGTTATCGCCAACGGGGTGGTGGAAGGGAAAAAAATAGGGATTATGATTTCTATCTGCTATCAGGAAAATGGGAAACGGAAAAGTAATGACTGTTATCGTGCTTACATCTGCCGCCTATCTTCAGTTCGGTCTCTCCTCGTCCTCCTCGTCCTCCTCCTCTTCCTTCTCCTCTTCCTCCTCTTCCTCCTCTTCCTCTATCCACATTTGCATCTTTATTATGCGCGTTTGAAGCGTTCTCCTCACTTCCTTTATAAAAAAATTATGGTTCGTGCCTTCTGTCCCCGCAACAAAAATGTTTTCCCTTGTGCTGTCAACCATCCCTATTTTTCTCTATTTTGGCTTCCATTTTCTCTCATATCTTCATCCTTACCTTTATTTTATTTACTCATTTATTTTTCCATTGCGCAGAAATAATGCATGGTCTGGTCATGTTCTTTCGGTGTTTCGATTCTCGGGGGTTCACCTATGATCAATTTGAAGTTTCTTAGATGAGCTTTTGTCATGTAGTTCACCGCAATAAAAAGTCTACTATGGTTCCACGCTCGTCGTACCCTCCAGCAAGTGTGCCATAGCTTAGTAGTTATTCAAGTTAAAGTGCACGATACAAGCACTAATTAGCCCCGACAATCTTGCAGCGTCACACAAGGGGAGGGGTTTCCTCCTTAACGCCCAATCGGATCGAACGCTTGAGATGGCCCACCGGTACTCGAGTACAGTGCTTCGGGAAAGGAAGAAAGGCAGGAAGATAGAACGATGAACCAGTGCTTTGCAATGCGCAGTGACTTGGACCGATGCTCTTCTTCGAGTAGAACGATTATGCGGTCAACCAATACTGCAGTTAAAAAAAAGGCGGTTGGAGGGTGGATCCTATTTATGTAATGCCGGTTGGCATTCAATTACTCACTGACTTACCGCATGATATCATGGTAAAGTTAGTAGTGGTGGTGGTGGAAACAGACATACTTGTATTACTGGAAATCCCTAGATCTTGCTCCCTCGTACCAATCACCTTTATAATTTCTTTGTATTAAGTCAGCCAAAACAGAAATTCAATTCAATTCAGAGCCAGCGTGGGTCCTTTAGTGCAAGGAGTGATTGTAGGGCCACCGGTTTCCCCTCTGTATTAATTTCCAGCGACTCTTTCTGCTGTACAGTGCTGTGCGGGTAGAGTTTATATTGAGGAACCCTCGCTCTGCTTTGCACCAAGGCAGACGGCGAATCAACAAGGGCTTGGCTCAAAGTTTCTTGGGATTTCATTGGAGGACCAGATAACTGCATGCGTCCCGATTGTTAACTAGGCATGCAGCCTCCTTGGCAGGGTTGAGAAGCTGCTCCACCGCGCGACCTGCCCTATGTAATGAGCCCCTCAACAATAACGTGCCCATCGGTCCTCTCCACCTGCTCCGAAGTTGGGACCTCCTCGACACAACCACCTCCACCACCTCCCAATAACAACACCTCACGAGATATTTACCTTCAACTCCTCGCTAACCAACATCAGGGCCGAGTAAACTCGTTCCCGTAATAGTTGTTCCGACCTTGTGATCAAGTTCAGCCTCCTACTACCGCGTCAACCAACAGGTACCCCGCTATTACTAGACAACTCCCCCTCGCACCAGCAACAACAATAGCATCACCTTACTATTCCCAGCACCTTCGCCCCGCAGTAGCAGGGAGTCAATAGTTATGAGGCCTACCTCCTCCGAAGCCATGCACACGGGCCTTGTAGATGGCAGATCAAGAAAGTCGTCTGCTACGGGTCAACAACAACCCCCGGTGACTCCCGAAATTTCCAGCACTAATACACCCGGAGAGGAACATCACCAAATCCATCCATCTGCTCCCATAACTTACTTTTTCGCCGACGAGGCTACAGTCGCTGCTTCCACGGCCAGTGGGTCAGCTAATTCAAACTTTGGCGTTAGGAGTTTTGGTGCTTCCGTGGAAGAGTCGGATCTACGCTTTGGGAAGCGGCCGTCGCTTGTGGAGTATTCCAGAGGTTCTTACACTGAGAGTGGAGAAGGCGTGGATGTCAATGACAATGAAAATGACGAGGCAGATGAAGGCGAGGAGGGCGAGGGGGATGACCACGAGCTTGATGAACGTTCGATAGCTTCGTTTCAGTCTTCGGCTCACCCTGAATTTCGCTCACCTCACGGACTTCTTTCTGTACCTCTGACACCTATTATGGGCCCTCAGTCAGATCCAGAGTCTCCGCGCAGCACTTCCGGCGTTTCTTGCCGATCTGAGGACATGCGTAGTGAGCAGGGCGCAGAATCCTCCGCTAGAAGGCCGAGCTTCACCTCTACAAAGGGGCGATCACAAGAAACTCTCGATGCCCCGCAGCTAATTATGCCTGAAATTACAATACCGAGCAGAAGGCCTTTCACCCATAAAGGGAAGAGGATAGGGAAGCTGAAGGTTCTGATTGCAGGGGATTCTGGTAGGTAGCATTTCCTCCACTTGATATCACAGAAAGGTAGCTAACCGAGTATATTAAGGTATTGGGAAAACTTCTTTAATCAAATCTATCGTTCAAGTTTGTGAAGATATTGTACACGTCGATCCTATATCCCCCAATAACTCCCAAACAGGGGTCCGCGCCGGAACCTCATACTACGCAATCAACAGCCGTTCCAATGGAGATAGCACCAAGGATATCACAGAGGCTTACGCGAGCACCCGGCCCTATCCACACTGGTGGTCGGAACTTGATGATAGCAAACTGCTTAGGAAGAGAAGGTCAAAATCTGGAATAGATGACCAAGTTATTGAGAGAAACCTTTGCTTCGTGGACACGCCAGGATACGGTGTTGGTACATCTGTACGATGCTTTTTTTATTACTCATCCCCCATATCCCATCAACTGTGTTTGAGGGCTGACCTGGCTATTTATAGTTCCTTGAATGTGTCGAACCTGTGGTTAGATATGTTGAAGGCCAGCTAGAGCGCACACGCGGCATTGTGAGTGGCAACAGTGGAGATCTACTCCCCTTGCTTTCGGGTGACGGAACCCCGCAGGTTGATATTGTGTTTTATGCTATTCTTCACAGTAAGGCATCCTCCGATATATGTGGGTTGATCATTGTTAACTTTGTGTTCTGCTAGGAGTTAAACCTGTGGATATCGATTTCATCCGTCGTCTTTCACCCTTCACTAGTGTCCTGCCCATTATTGCGAAAGCAGATACTTTAACACCCCAACAAGTTCAGAACCTTAAGCTATCGATTTTGAATGACCTTCGCAGCGCAGGAGTACGTCCGTTTCTCTTCGGAAAGACGTTTCCTGATGTTTCGAGGAGCATGTCTGAAAATATGCCTTGTGCACCTTTCGCCATATCATCGGCTCTTTCGAGCGACTCGGAGAATATGGAAGCCAGTTTGCTTATGTCTCCAGACTACGTAGCGCCTCTAGTTGGCTCCGAGCTTTCTGAGCTGGTCAGCCACGTGTTTGATCCGGATAATATCGCTTGGCTAAGACATGCATCTGCAAAGAAGTACATTCAGTGGTCTAATAGCGTTGCCGCATCAAATCATTCGTCGTCTTTGACACGCTTCAATTCCACCCCTGGCTCACCAAGATCTATAAGGAGTACACCGGCCTCTGTGTTGCTTTCTGCGAATAATTCTAGTCTAATACATATTCCCGATTCAGGTTCACAGGTAGCAGCGAATAATTTTGCGCTGGCAAGAGTTGCAGACCATACCCAACGGGAGGAGAGGCTCGCCCAGGTACGGCTTACCCGATGGGCCCACGACCTGCAGCGTAGTCTGAAAGCGGAGCGAGAACGCTACGAGCGATTGGCAAGGGGGGAACGTGCTATTTGGCTCACCGAAAGATTAGGAGAGTGTATTGCCGATGGCCAGTTGGTACCCGCATCAATGGCCTTAACCAACAAGTACACCGCGGTTACGGATACGCAGGATGGAGTGGTTAATGCCAGGGATCCACTCGGCCTCCTAGCTCTCAATGAGAATATCCGACGGAAAGCTGTTCGGCTCTTGAGGATCGCTGGATACGGCGGTATTGTAGGCTTTGTGAGTCTGTGGGTCTTGAAGCAATCCGGTCTTGTGAACTTCCAAGGATGGGCCACCCTTCCGTCAAACAGGGGTTGAAGTGATATGTGTACATTCCTTTCATGAATTTCCCTTTTTAATCTTCTATGATTTATGTCGGTCTTGGTAAAGCGGATGAGGAGCTGTGTTCTTTTTTTCCATTTGTTTTTTATCATGCAGTCTGTTAGTCCCACTTTCCTACGTACCCATCCTTTTCACATTTCATCCCTCCTGGGAACGCACAAAAAGGGATTATCACTTTATCTTTTTAATTGCACTGATCAAGATTAATTTTTTCTTCCTTTCCCTTTCCCTCTCGCAAACCTTGAGCAGCTTGCCGGGGATAGGGGATTGTTTGTGTGCGTGATGGGTCGAGGGGGGTGAAGTTCATGATTTGCTATATTTCTTCTCTCGCTCCCTCTTCTCCTTTTATCTGTCTCCTCATAGAGTGGATTTCTGGCTCGTCTAGAGGATGCGATATGATGGCTTTTGACGTTTACCGGTTTGTTTCTCTGTATCCTAAGGTATTTCCCGAGATGCGTGTGAATAGTCGTGCTATGCTATGGGTTTTTATGAGTTGACTTGGTTGAGGCTCTGTGAAATTGTGAGCACTGTCGTCGCTTGAAGTGTCATCATATGATACCTACTGTAAAAGCACATGACACCAGACACCAACCCTGACATCATTCCGCATGACTAATTCCCGCGAACTTTCAACCCCACCACCCACACCCCCTTTCCGCAGCGCCGAGCGTCGGGAACTCTGTGTTATGAATATGATACCGGCACCGTTTTCAAGCTCGAGTAACCCGAACCCCGCCACCAGAGCCTCATCCATCCATCAACACTCACCACAAACCACCACCACCACCACCAAGATGCCACCAACGCAATACCCAAAAATAGTGATAACCTACTGCACGCAATGCAAATGGCTCCTCAGTTAGTTTTTTACCATATCCTTTCTACCTCTCCTCCATCTCTTTTCCAATCCTCAAGACCTAACAAACGCCCCCTCCCCCGCCCGCCCCAATTAGGAGCAGCCTACTTTGCCCAAGAACTCCTGAGCACCTTCCCAACCCTGGGCGAGGTATCGCTACGACCGGCGACCGGCGGGGTCTTTACGATAGAGCTATTCATGCTGGAGGAGGAGGAGCAGGCCGATGGCGATGGCGATGGCGATGGCGATGGTGGGGCTGCGAAAAAGCTCCTGTGGGATCGGAAGCTGCATGGGGGGTTTCCCGAGGTTAAGGGGTTGAAGAGGGCCGTTAGGGATTTGGTTCAGCCCGGGAGGGGGTTGGGGCATGTTGATGGGCATAAGCGGGGTGAGGGTGAGGGGGTGGGGGTGGGTGCTGGGGATGGGGAGGGGGAGGGGAAGGGCGGGGAGTGTGTTGAGTGTAAGTAAGTAAGTAAGTAGGTAGGTAACACATACCATACCGGGAACTACAGTACTACCCACTATTATATGTCCTGGCCTCGTGGGGCGGGGGAAGATGGAGGGGGGGTTCATTTGGCATGATGTAATAAACTGGACGAGCAGAGCCCGAAATGCGCTGAAGGTGAAGGTTTCTTTCTTTCTTCCTTCCTTTCTTTCTTTCGAGCTATGATATTTACCATTGCCCGGCCGCCCGCCCGTGGTCGGAGACAAAAGAACCATGGAAGAAGAAAAGGAAAAAAGAGATTTTCTATGATGGCACCCGCACGGAAAAGAGCGGGATCTTCTTGCCTCTGATTATTGATTATTGTTTTTACACACCTTCCGTTCTGCTAGAGTATGAACCAAGTAGTGGGGAGCGGATGGAATGTCCTCTTTCCCCCAAGAAAGCCGAGTTTCAAGACATTCATAGAAATGCAATTTCTCGAAAACCTGCGATTTTTTGTGTTTCGGCCTCTCTTTGACTACCAAACGACCCCTGTTGGAGATAACCGTTATAACGCGAGTGAGAGTTCATGAAGGGGTTTCAATGCACAAGGCATGGTACAGTATGATACCGGTAGAGTGGTTAAAGATTGATAGGTATACTTTTAAAAAATATTTTAGGGAAAAATGAAAAGAAAAAGAAAAAAGTATCTCGTTTCCCACCAATAGATCGCAATTGAGAAAGAAATCCTAGGAAACTAAAGCTTCATCAATCGTCCCTTTGCCGCCACCCCCACTACACTTCATTTCAACCCAGAGACTCATCGCTGCCACGAACATAACAAATGAATGACCGTTGGCGAATGAATGAATGAAAGGGGAAACAAAAAAAGAGCGATCGCCCTTTTCAATACGCTACTTGGTAATCCCACCAATACCTTCCACCCCACTTTCCCGTAAGCCCGCCGTCGCCCCTTCTAATATCCCTAAGTGAGAAAGATGAAGAAGAAAAAAGCATAATAGTTTAACGTCTTGGCCCCCAACTACCCCCGCTCCCCCTCTCGCTGCTCTCCCCCTCCTTACCGTCTCCTGCAACGCGACGGCGTGGAACCCACTTGCCATCCTTTGTCTTGTCAGTCTCTCCACCGCTGGCCGGAGAAGCGGGGCGGTCAGGCTGGAGCGTACGGCCAGAAAAGGCAGGAGGTCTATAAACACCCGGCTTCGGTGCGGCAGTGTCCGGAGATGGAGCGGCTTTACGTTCGGCAGTGCGTTCGGCGAGTTGAGGCGGGACCGGGATATCCTCCTTGGGAATGGTCCTCGGAGCGATGTTCAGCCTCGGGCGCTCACCAGCAGGTGCTGGTGATGCGTTGGCACTACCTCTATCTCTTTCCCTATCCCTATTATCCCTATCCCTAGCTCCGTTCAGAGGAGGTGCAGAGTCACCGGGCCTCTTGCCAGCTTCGCGGTCACGCCAGCCACCAGCCTTGGCGGGGGGGGCCCAGGTTCGGGGTCCCGGCGCTTCTGTGGCAGGCGCCTCCTCGGCGGGGGCAGCTCGCTTGAGGCTCTCGCGCTCCGCTCTCTCACGAGCCCTGCGTTCTTCGGCTTCCTGCTCACGTTGACGTTGCTTGGCGGCACTCTCGTCAAGTTTCCTATAGTGGGAATTAGCATCACAACCCCCAGCTAGCTTTAGAGCAAAAGAGAGCATACCTCCGCTCCTCTTCACGCTTCGCCTTCTCCTCTGCCATTTTAGCACGTAGCTCTGCCTCTTTCTGGACCCTCTCCTCTTCCTCCTTGCGGGCCCTCTCCTCCTCCTCGACCCTTCTTCTCTCAGCGGCTTCCGCTTCTTTTCTCTTTCGCTCCCTAGCAGCACGGACTTCCTGGCGTCGCTTCTCCATCTCAACCTCAAGCTGCTTCTGAGCAACCTTGCGCCTCGACTCAAATTCTTGATGCCTCTGTTGCTTAATATCGTCCCTGAAAGTCTCATAGACGGGCACAAGCCTACTGAGCCGTCTCTTCAACGCAACTGCCTCCCCATGTTGTTTCTTGGAATTTTCGAGCGTAATTCGCCTCTTCTCCTCATACGCAGCCAGATCTTCTGCCCTCTGCCTCTCCAAGTCCTTGGGCAAAACGGTAACCTCCTCACGACGGAAGGCTCTCTCGAGATGGTCAATCCTCTTCCCAGTTATCCTGAGCTTCTCGGCCATTTCCCGCTTCTCCTTCTCCAACTGGGCCAGTTTCATCGCTCTCAACTGATTGCTATCAAGATCCTCGATGTCCCCGATATCAATCTTAGAATCAGGTAAAAGCTCGTCGAGTTGTTTTTTGAGTTCCTCTATCCGAATCCTCTCCTGCTCTTGCTTCACTCTCTCCGACTCGCGCTTCCTTTGTTGGTCTGCGGCACGGGCGGCCTCGGCAGCACGAGCTTCTTCCGCTCTTAGCAGACGCTGCTGAGCCTCCTCTTTCTCCTTCTTGAGGAGAGCGCTCTCGGCAGCCTCTTTCTTCTTCTCGATGATGGTCCGTCGAGCAAGCGTATCCTCGTGCTCTTCCTGGGCACCTGTTTGGGCCCTAGCATAGGCCGCGGCCTTGGCCTCCAAACGGTACTGCTGGAAATCGGGATCGACATGTGAGCAGGTGAGATAGAGCGCTTTTGCTAGTCTAGAGAGTTGGCTGCGAACGATCTCCGAAGGGGTGCTCTGAAGTTTCTGGACGGAGCCCGTCTCTTTTTCGGCCGATCCGGCAACCGAGCCGGAGTGCAAGGGCTTGGTGGACGAGAATATATCGGATTCAAAGGTGAGAACACCCGCGGCATGGTCAATACGAATTGACAAATCCCCCTTCTTGCATCCATTCATAATAAACTTCTCGATGATGGAAGGAGTAACCTCAAATGGCTCGGGGAAGGAGGCAAGATTAATGACAAAGCTCAACTGAACGGTATCATAAACTTGAGAGAGCTGCTGAAATAGTCTGGTGAGGATGACCTGTTGGAGTGGGATAACATAGGGTTTCATATCGGGCTCGGCAGCAACCTGAACCAATATAGGGGAGATCTTCTTGCAAATGCTCAGAGGATGAAAATCAACCTCAAGGATAGTATACAGATCCCTGATTTCTGGTCTAGCACGCTTAAGAACGCCCTTGCTAATTGCATCTTTGAACAAGGCAGCTCTGGTAGGAGCTCTACCCATGCCAAGGAGATTGGTCAAGCGGGTGTTCTTGTTTCTCTTTGCTTCATCGACGTCGAGAAGGGCACCCTTGGATCGGGCTTGACTGATCACCGGGATGGAGAGGGCAGCAAGGAGATAGAGAGAGGCTGCGCGTGAGAGATCCGTATCGGAGGCAGCGGGAAAGTCTTTTCTCAGTGAAGCAGAGCCTGCAGCAACCTGAGGAGCGCTGGTTCGAAGCAAACTGTAGTACCTGCTCCAGGCCGCGGCATGGAAAAGGTAATTGTCGGAAACCAAGAAAATCCTAGTCAGCTTCTCGTAGTAGTTGGCCATCATAACGTTCTTGGCAGGTCTCTTGCTCAGGTTGAGAAGGGTATGGATATCCTCGACGGAGCGGAAAGCCTCCTGCCATAGTTCGAGTTCGACGGCAACGTTGAGTTGTTGGAAGCGAGTATCAAGATGGCGCTGGAGGGTATCGGGGTCATTCAAGTTTATGGCGTGCATCTGGGTCGAGTATTTCGCAGCATTCTGAACATGATTTCGGAGAAGTTCGCAGAGTCTTCGGAATTCGGTCTTCCGGGTATATTTCAAACAAAACTGAAAGGCCTGCAAGGCGGTGCTCTGATACATAATCTCAAGTCGAGCATTATTCCGGAGGATGTCGAGGACGGTACGGTAAGTCTCCCAAAGAAATTTCAACCATGGCGTGACAACAGCTCGGTCCGTTCGATCCCGGGATTGTTCGCCGGAAACGGTAGAGAGGAGGATAGACTCTGGTGTCTCGGAAGCCTCGAGGTCATCGATGGCATCCAAAGTGATTTGTTCGGCTCGCTCCTGGGCTTCGGTAACCTTAGTCTCGGCAAGTTCGATGAATTTACGGAGAACCATCTATAGAACATTAATCAGATATATCATCGAATAAGTAAACAAGCACTACAAGGCCATCCACGAACCTCAATCGTCTGGACACTACTATTCTGGGCGATATTCTTGTACTGATAGAGCCCATCTTTTGCCGTCTTTCCTTTTCTAAGGCTGACACAGAGCTCCACAAAGAGCACCATGACGGGTTCCAGTGAAGCGATGGGTGAAAGTCGTGATCGTTTAGCGGTGACATGTTCGTGGAGAAGTTCAAGCGCGCTCAGATTCTTGTTGACAGCAACAAGTTCTTGCGCTCGCTACGATATTCCAGGGGGGGGGGGTTAGACTTGTATCGAATTTATCATAGAATAAACAATCGAGGAGAGCATGACTGCGGGGTACAAGGAGGACGACAAACCTTGAGAATATTCTCAGGCTTCGCATGAGGAGGTGGGGGCATTTTCGTAAATTAGAGCTAGCCGATCCCTATGCCGAGTAAAAGGCAATTTCACGACAGGAATTGCTGATAATGAAATTGTAGTGATAAGAAATCACTGAGAGGTTTAACTCTGAGGTTGAGAGTTGTGAAGTTGAAGTGGGGAGGGTGCCGGATCAGGGGGGGGTTTTTTTTTCTTTCATGCTTGGTAATTTCCTAAGGCGGAGATGCCACTTACTAATCACATTATTTTATCCTCTTTTTTTTTTTTTTTCGTTTTGGAAGGGTAGCTTAGGTGTGACTGCTGAGGGAATCACTCCTGCGGCACAAAGCTTTGTGTGCGATGCATCCGCCAAGACAATTTGATGACAAAATATGATACCACCCTACGGCCTCAAACTGCCGCGTTGAGGAACTTTTGAAGCATGAAGAGTCCCCCAAGATCAGGCTTTCCCCTCCATACCCGACATTCTGTGTACCCCCGGAAATTTTGCCTTTGTGTCGGGCCGGCATAGGATTCCTTTTCACTATGCCATAACTATTAGAATATAGACTCCATGTTGCGTTGATTTATTGTTGCTTTGTTCTCTGAGTGATGGGGTGTTCCCACTTTCTTCCAACGGTGCGTATTCTTGCGATAGGAATGCACACATTATGGACCGCATATGCATTCCTGCACGTCAATGTTTCCTTTCTACCCCCCTCTATAAGCAGTGCCTTGTTTCCTTTCCTCCCTCCGTGTACGAGTACTCGAGTAGCAACCGGTACCGCACAGAGCATAGCCACCGTAAACAAATCATCCATAGAGACATAATTATATAATTCTACCGGCACCATTGTGCTCGGGTACGGTACGAGTATGAGCACTCTGCTATTGACCTCACGCATCATGATGACAAATGAAGCAACTTGCTAGCAATGGACGAGGTGAGCCTCATCTGTGATACAGATGGAGAGGTGGGGTGGAGCTGGAGACGACTGGAGACGACTGGAGAGGGACTCGGGAGCATGTTGTTTTGAACCTTGTTCCCTCCTAGTCGTGGGCTCAATCGACGGCTCAATCGACAGCTCAATCGACAGCTCACTTGATGGATGGATGAGACGGAAGGAAGGAAGGAGGGAAGGGCTGTCAGCAGCTTCATCTCGGCTTTCTGTTTATTTTCTTTTCCCCTCCTTTCCACTTTACTCGCGAATCTCACAAGTGTCCGGACAGCATAATGCCAAGTCCCACCAAAAGCGCAGATCATTTGGGGCCGGGGGGGGGGAGATCATGGGAATTGGAGGCATGAGGACACTTCTTCGGGGTGCCGCTATCGTACTCTATCATGGTTCGGTGCGACAAATAATATTCGCCGGGCACACCATCTCTGTGAGAAAACTCCATTTCCGGACTGGTGGGATAATTTGTGAAGCCCACCTTTTTTTATTTTTTTATTTTTTTCCCTCTCCGCACCCTTCCCTTGTTCTCCCTTTCACTCACTTTCCGCTCTCCACTTTCCACTTTTCCACTTTCCGCTTATGCGTCTGCGCACATCTCGTCTCGTCTTTCAGTTTGCGGGACCCGTAGTATGCTGGATTGCTTGGTATCATATAGCCAGAGTAGAGCAGAGTACCTACAGGCTACAGCACCCAAGGGAGAGAGAGAGTGTGTGTGTGTGTGTGCTAGCAATCCGTCTGATTCTTTAACTTTCGCTTGCTACCTTGCCCTACATTGCCTCCGGGGTGCAGTGACATTGTCAACACCCCTGAAAAATATAGCTGTTTGGGTCTGGGGGCCCTCGTCCACTGCCCGCTTGCTTTGTTTGCTTTGCTTGGTTGATCGATTGCGGGTGTCTCCTCCCTCCTTGCCTGCTTGCTAACTTGCCTGGCTACCCTACTCTTGCCCTACCACAACCAACCCGCCTTGCTCTGCTTCCTCTGTAATCAACAACCCTAAGGACCTTTGTCCAAGTAACCAACATCTGCAGCCACAAATTACTCGCAGTTATCTGGAGAAAATCTCATCGCATCCAGAGAAGAGAGGAGAAGAGAAGAGCAGAGCAGAGCATCCATCCATTCATTCATCCACTCGTCCATCCGCCTATCCGTCCACTTCGCCAACGACGTGAATACGGTGCTCGGTACGGTGCGGTAGTCTACAGTATATCCTTCCATACAGTACCGGTATCTCTTTTTTTTCCTCTCTGGTGTTTCCAATTGATTATTCTCTACGGTAAACTCTGATAAAATATCGGGGTCTAACCATTTCAAGAGGGAAAAAGGGATAGTACGGTAAATTTATATATATATATACAGACAGGGTGAGAGGAAGGGGGGAAAAAGCTTTGTCCACCCCATATTTTCCTTTCCTTTCTCCTCGCCCCCTCTGAATTACCGCAACCGTTTGTATCCCCCCCCTTGCGCCGCCCCTCTCCACAACCCTTATTCCTTTACGGTATTTTTCCTCCCTCTTCCCCCCCCGGTCCACACTTGCCTGTCGCGGTACCGACACTTTACCTTCTCCTTTCTTTTCCCACCCTTCCACCAACCCACCAACCAACCGGCTCAACCTAGCAAAGCAAACTAGCCCAAACAACTTTCTCGTCTCCTCCTCCTTCTCATCCTCTCGCTTTCATCAGCCGTACACCGTTGCTACCTGTCTAACATCAACACTCAACCACCACCACCCCTCCACGCACCCCCCCTTTTCGACGAGGAAGAAGAAGGAGCATATTTTTTTTCGAGAAGGCTTCCACCTCAGTCTTTACTCCGGCCTAATCGACCTCGACCTCTCCTTCTTCTTCGTCCTACCTCTCATCTACTCATCTCTTCGTCAAGCTCCCTTTCACATTCTTTCTCGCCCTTTATTTCTGCTCTGCGCCTTCCCCTCCGCAATCTTTTACTCAACTGCGCCTCTTGACGAGATTCAACAACCCCTTTGGTCGGAGCAAACATAAACTTTTCCACTTCTCTCATTCTTCTGAATAGTATCCTACTTTCGGAAGCGGGTCTACTTTCATCAGCTTTATCAGATACTAATATAACCCAACGATAAAATGGCTCTCCATTCCGCCGGAGCTGTGAGGGAGAAGAAACAAACGATGGCCGAGCTGAAGTTGAGGCGGTTAACAGAGCTGAACGCAAGGCTGAGGGAGGATCTAGAGAGACCGCGAGTAAAAGTTTCTGAAGCGTGCCACTCGTATGTTTGCTCCTTCTTTGATTACTGTACCCTGCCGCGCTCCTTTGAAAAAATATTTTTCATCAAACCTTTTGTATTTGCGCAGGATCGCGTCCTTTTGATTTTTTTCCCCGCCACCTCTCGTTATTGAAATCCTTTACTAACAATGCTGTTTAGAATGATCGCATATATAAGCAATACCAAGGACTTTATGGTTCCTTCTACATGGGGTCAAGTTAGTTTTTCATCTCCCTCCTTCCTTGCTATCTTCACACAGGGCTACGCGTTATTCAAACTCAATTGTGGCACAACGTATTCAGCCTCTTGGTTGATACCAACACCACGTGTATCCACTATTGAGACGAGATTCTAACTTTTTTGTTCAAATTACAGGTGGATAAACGTGAAGATCCATATGCACCAATAACAAATGGACCTAGCTGCTGCGTCATCTGCTAGGTACGGCAGGGATATAAGCTGCGACGGAGTTCATGCAATGCCTCATCACACCCGCCATCACTTCTCTTGAACCTCGTTTCTGTCAATTGATGAAAAACAAAAAACCTCTTATCCAACCTTGTTTCCTTTTTCTTTCTTTCTTCTTTCTTCCTTCAAGCCATTAGATACCTCGAAATCAATTCTTCCCCCGTCAGCTCAGCACCAGCACGGCGACCCGGCAACCTCGAACCGAACACCTACTAACCTCTGTTGGGGCAGCGAGTCATAGAGTCTGATGAAATATGATGTCTGGATTCTTGCCTCTTGTTGTCGCCTTTTCTTAATTCCGTTGCCTTTTGGTCGATAGTTTGGCATTTTCTTCTTGCTTCGTGTGAAATCAATCTTCTCTAGCTATAGTCTACTCTCGGAGGCAGGGGTTTACGGAGGTCTTTCTAGCAATTTACTAGTGAATAGGGAGTCAAAAAAGGTGTTCTTTTTCATTTACTTTATTTTTAACTTTTTTTTAGTGCTCGGGTTTTTCACAATCTTCACCTTCGTCTTCAGGTCCTGTTTCTCTCGTATTTTATACTCCTCCGACTTCTAGTGTCACAGAATTTGTCTTTTTGCGAATATATACCAGGTCTTTCGAACTTTTTCTCTCTTGGTTCCCTCTCTTTCTTTCTTGTCCTTACCAGGCCTGGTGTATTCTTTTCGAAGCAACTTCTTGGCGGGAGGTGTTCTCTTTCCCTTTTCTTGGGGCTTTCCTGAATATCTTGCTGTTGACTTGGCGTGTTCGTCCTCTCACGTTCCGATAATGCAGTGCTGGTCCTACCCTACCTACCTAGCCGGATTGATTGATCGAAAAGCAAACGGACCAGCAATGCCCCGGGGACTGTTTAATCTTTTATCGACCAAGCCGCTTGTCGAGCTTTCGAGTTGGATTTTACTGGGTCGGATTTGTTACCGTCCCTGTCAGGAGGGATCAGAAGTCAAATGGAACACAGAAGGCAAAGCCTAAAGCAGAAGGGGGAGAAGAATGAAAAGAACAGAAATGGGTTGTTACCATCACCCTCGATGAAAGTGAATTTTGTCTGGAGCGAGTCAGAAAGTGAGAGAGGATGAGGCGTGAGATAGGCTGGCTGGCTATGCTGTGCTGTTCTTATATCTATCTATCCTATTATCATTTCCATCTTGCTCCTTGTCTATTTGCCTGTCTACCTATCTCGTGCTTACTTGCTTGTGATTTATTCTATCTACGGGGAGTTGGTTCTGAGCATGTTTCTGTCTGTCATATTTCCCAGGTCCATTTCCTTTGTTCCCTTGCCCTTAAAGCCTAACTCTTTTTCTGTCTGAGAAAACATTCTTTTATTACCCACTATTTTTCTATCTGTCTCTACTGTTGGCTGGTGGATGGGTACAGAGTGAATGCCTGTAATGCTAGGATACCAGCTTTTTTCTTTGCTATCTATCGCTTATGGGGAGTGTAGGGGAAGGAATGGAAGGAGGAATGAAGGAGGGAGCCTTTGAATGGATGGATGGATGGACGGACGGAAGGAATTGATGAAGTTTATTGAGGTTTCTGGTGTGCCTTGTTAATGTGAGCCACGATATAAGATACCCACCCCGCAAATATTCGTAGCGTGCCAGGCACTGCCGAACCTATATACACAAGCATCATACAGAGTGCTACACGCTGCTCATTACTCCCGATTAATAGCGTGGAGTTGTATACTCCAGTTATATAGAGCTCCCATAGTACAGCGCACGCACACTACAGACAGCACCAACAATGCTCCCTCCCTCACCACAAACACGCACGGGGGGAGGGTGCAGGAGGGGCATTTCCTAAGCCAGTTCACTTCAAGAGCCTTATAGAAGCACACTTAGAATACCACCCTCAATGACTATAAAATAAGGTAAAAACACAGTATGACTCGACCATTCAACAACACCACTATCATACATCCCAGTCACCGGTCAAGTACCTTGCAGCATACACACACACACTGATAGAAGCACATATACGGCTACCCCGGCACGCAAAAAAAACAACCCCCCCTCCCTCCCGCCGAGTCCGGGAATACGGTAAGCCGCCGGGTGCAGGGCGAGTAAGTTATTCCGCAGAACTTGTCTCCATCTTGCTTTGTTTCGGGTATTATACCCTCCCACCTTCACCGCTACTGCTATTACTCGTCGTTATTGTTCTTCCGCACCTCTCCTCGTGCTCCTGGTGCGGTTAGTTGGCGTTTTTTTTCTTTCTCTTTCTTCCTTTCTATCGCCATGATAAAGCACGGACCGATTAACACCACCGAGTGATCTTTGATGATGATAGCGAGCGAACGGAGCGAAGAATGACATGGTGTGTGATCGGGGTTTGGGTGTCCTACAAGTCTAATCTAGTTTTTTTTTTCAATGATCAATTCTAACGATTAGGAGTTGGATTTCTGCAACGGTACAATAATAATAATAATAATAATAATAATAATATATAGTACGTAACAGTGCGGTACAGTGCAGCTGCAGTTTGCAGTAATATGTATACGCCCGAGCGATCCAGTCCAGTCCAGTCCTGTCCAGTCCTGTCCGGTCCACAACCAGTAAAGAGAAATAGAAACTGGAAGGAAGGAAGGAAGGAAGGAAGGAAGAAAAGAGAAAGCAACCTCGATTGCATGATAGTATAAAGTGATAAGTTTTTTTGGTATGGTAAGGCCCTATTTAACATACCCCCATTTTTCCTAAAAGATTTTCGGGGGGGGGGGTTTGCTGAAACACGTATGATATCATACCAGGTTTGATAATAATTATTATTATATGAAAAAGGGGTCCATATTATCTAGATAGTAGAACTGCCATTCTAACCATTCTGATGAAATGGAAAGAAGATTCCAGTTGTGGGAGACATGTAAGTAACTTCCAACTAATCGAAAAATCGAAAAAAAGAGGGCACAATTGTTGCGATGAATATTTCATTCGCAAGAGAGAAATGCCATAAGGGTTTGGGAAAATGCCTATTTCTCTTGCGTGTGCTGGATAGTGATTGATATAAAAAAAATGTCCCGTGGGTCATGGGATGGGATGGATGATATCTACGAATTCCAGCCTCCTTCGCTTTAAAAATTACCATTCCATGGGCGGACGGGACGGATGGATGGGGGGGGTGGGAAGTTGAGTAGATAGATGTAATAGATATTTGTGCTGATATTGATAGTTCTCTCCTCTTTTGCTTGATGATATGGTTCGTCCGTTGTTGGTGTTTCCTCTAACTTGGCTGGTTTTTTTCGATTCTTTTAATTTCTGTTCCTTTCCTTCGTGGGATGGTATAGTGCTCCCTTCGTAGTTTCCAACTTTGTGAGATGGTTGGGGCCTTCTGGAAGGGATTCTCCCCCTTCCTCTTCTAAAGCGCGTGGATGGTGCTGGGTGGGTGGTGGGATTAAGGCTAGTTAGTATGTAGGTAGGTTGGTAAAACCTGGTTTGGGAGAGTGCTGCACGGTGCCGCCAGCGTACACAAGTTGTCTAGTGGGTCAGTCGAGTGGATGGAGTTCTGTCCATCTATCTATATTCTAGAGTGGAGGGGTATATATAGAGTGTGAGAAAAGTGAAGGCGCAATGTGCTGTGCTGTACCGCACTGGGCCGGACTGTGTGCACGTATCTATCATGTCCGGGTAGTAGAGTCCTCTATAGTAATGTTCTAGAATTAGCACTTCTGTGATAATGCTAGTGCTCTTGTTACTCTGTGACTAACTTATGAGCAAACAAGTGTGCCCGTGGGAATACCTTTATAGGGATTCTACAAGTGGAACTGTGTTTCCCTCCTTCCTTGACCTAGGGACCCATGATATTGCACAAACAGAAGTTATCACCCATCCGCCCACCGCATGTTCGGCATGCCGACTCGGCCCGTGCAGTGGGATCACGAGCTCCGTGCCGAGCATAGAAGACTGCATGCATCGTGCAGTGCTGGTAAGAACGAAAGTGGAATCGGAAGTAGGGGATAGCGAGGATGATGATAAGGAAGTTGTTATCTGCAGATCGGCAGGGGGGGGGGGGGAACTCGTTTAGATAGGTTTTAGAGGTATATAATCGGGGAGATAAGGCGAAACTCCGCTAAGGCCGACAGGGCAAACCACTATATAATATAAGCAGTAGTGCATCGCGAGTGATGGTGTGTGGCTGATTCACCGGTTCCGTTCCAGCCCATTTCGGGTAATAAGGGACCGGACGAAAGCGTCAAGTGTACAAGACAGTAAGGTGATTTGCAACTCCCCGATTTGGTCACAGAGACATGGCCCAATTAGTCGACCCAGCAGCCACTATATCGACCCCCTCAGTAACCACGACATTCTGGCATGATATAAGCCTTGGAGTCGCGAACACCTCCCGCAACACAACGCTGGATGGCGCCATTACACCATAACTGTACCCAGTCTCTAGGCAATGGGGTCGTATCGCTACATAGCAACCCCCCTTCCCCCACCATATCCGGCCCAAAGCAGCCAGCAGCCCCGCAATCATCGTCGCGAAAGACACACTTAGCGAGCTGGATCCTCGCACAGAGTGTCTCACAGCGGTCGCAGTTCAGCTACTCTCGCGAAGCATTGGAGGGGTCTTTGGCGAACTGTGAGACTTTTGTACGATATCGTACCGGCAATTGTGTGTGGTACTCTTATCTCCGCTGGTCTCCTTCAGCGGTCACAAAAGGAGTATTTTCCTTGCGTGGGCGTGGGTTTGGAACATTTTGTTTCCTCATCCCGCCTAGCCGGTGGCCGCCATTGACATAGGTACTGTACTACTACTGAAGCAGATGATGTTTGTGTGGTGGTGGTGGCGGTGGTGGGTGGTGGTGCTGGTGTATTTTCGGTCGGCCCGGGCGGTTATGGGTTCTACAGATGATGGAATATCAAAATTGCGCTGCATCCGAAATAACCCCCTCCTCCTCACCTCCCCTTACCCTTCTTCTCCTGCTCCTCCTGCTCAGCCCGCAGCAATTCCATCGCATCCCGCCCTGTCCTGTCCTGTAAATAACACGGACAACCGCATAGAATCGTTCCCGAAGCCCCTGGCTCTTCGTTTTTCAAATGCCTCAAGTCAGTCGAATACTAAACTCGACTATAAGGCCACAACGCAACGTTGAGGGGTTAAGTTTTCCTCCTCCTCTTCCTTTCCCTCTCCCTCTCCTCCTCCCCGGAACTCCTATGACGAAAGCACCTGTACCCACGTGTACTTGACAAAGGAAAACCAGGTGAGGGAGAAGAAGAAGAAAAAAAAAGCCGTTACGAAGGTACTTGGGTTGGTCTGGGAGCGGAGCTCCCTGCAGACTGGCGGCGGGGCGGCAGGGTCGTTAGGGGTGTGAAGTAAGAGAATCTGAAGGAGAGAGGCAAAACAATGATGAAAGGGTAATAGAAAAACCACATACCCCGTACCATACAGGTACCATCTGTATGACGATTGAAGCGAAATTGGTATCGTAGTAAGTCCCTTTAGCCCACATAATCGCTCAAATGTGAGCTCTAGGGAGGGGAGTTTGAAAGGAAAACACGTAGAAAGGAGAGGCGCCATGGATAGATCTGCCGTACCTACGTATTCTAAACTGCAATGCAAAGCGTGTCTGCCCGGGGGTTGCCAAATTTACGGTACTTTTTATTTCATGTTCCTTTTTATTTTTTTTACCCGCCTGCATAACGATTAGGTTAGAGTATTTCAATGATGCCGGGTTTTCGAGTGATGCTGTGTGATGTGGTTGTAGTTTTGTGCGACAGGGAAAGGAAAAAAGAAAAAGAAAAAAAAGAAAACAGATAAGGTTTCCCCGTCTCGGGGCTAATGTCCGTGCGAAAGTGGAGTTACACTGGTTCTGGATTTACTGGTTGACCGTAGACGAACCCCGTGGGGTAGTGATGAAGGTATGCTAACGTGCACGACAGCAAGGCAAAAGGAAGGAAATAGGCAAAAAAAGAAGGAAAACGGGGGGGGAAACAAAGTGAGGATTTCTATTTTCATTCAATCATTCGTTCTTTCTCTCTCTCTGGCGGTGGTGTAGTTCAACTGCTAGATTGCTTTGCAGTCAGATAGCCCATCTCCAACCCGGACCAGACCAGGCCAGACAAGCCGTACCGTATCATACCAGTACAAAAAAGAAAAAGGAATCATCACGAGGGGGGGTGTGTAGGGCGAAGGGGGGGCAAGCAGCTTGACTGGACTTACCCTCCCTCTGAAAGAAACAGAGAAAAAGTAAACGGCTATAATAACGATACGGCACTGCATTCGCAGCAGAAGGAGGAGGTGAAGGATAACTATCATGAGCATAAAATATTTTTATACTTTTCGGAGACAATGCGAAAGCGCTATTCTGGGAGCAGCGTTATGTCCATGTCCTTGATGTGGGGGGGAATAACAATGCCGGTATGGGCTGCTCTGTCTGACCCGGAGAATGTGAGAGGTCGCATTATATGTCCACTCTGCCCCTCCCCCTCCTCATGATAATAGCAACCGTAATGATATGTATCTTTTTTCTTTCCAAAGTCAGTGATCCGATGATGATATCTTATTATTATATTCACACCGTGATGAATTGATGAATTACTCTTGCCATCCAACCCTTGCATTGCTGCTGCTGCTGTTGCTGTCGGTGGTAGTTGTGGTGGTGGTGGTGGTGGTGGTGGTGGTGGTGGTGGTGGTGGCATCCAACCACTTGTATCATACGAGCGCTTCGGGAAATATCCTGTCAACCGCAACTAATTAAACTTACTTGATTCGGACTAGTTGACACCACAGACACCGCACAGATAGCCAAAACCTGCATGTGGGGAAGGTAAAAAAGCAAGAAAATGATGGTATCGCGGAGGTCCTGGGGTTGGGATGGGGTTTGGACTTTGGAAGTGTGACGGAGTCGGGACTGGACGGCGTAAGACACCTTGGCTCTCTCTCGGTGGGAGGTGGGTGGGTGGGTGTTTTAAACCACTGCTGGTATGGTATCATGACGTTCGGCGCCGCACTAGGAGAGAGGAAGGGAGGAATTGAGGGCTGAGTACTTTGCTCGGAGAAAGGCCTTGTTGAAGGGAAGGCTTCTGCCTTCCCTGCAGGTTAATGGAGTATTCCCGGTTTTGTTTTCTAGACTTGATTATTTGATGCTGTGCTCGAGTATTGTAGGAGCAGGACGTCTTTTTCATACCGTGCCGTTATGCTCAATGTGCCGAAAGATCGTCCCGAATACTTGTAAACGTCAGGGTCCCTTCCCCAGCATCGGTACGTCCACGAACCAAACCAAACCCTCGGCCGAATTTTTTTTCCTTCTTCTAGTAATTGCTTTTTACATTATGTTTCGTTTCCGTCCTATGGGTTTACGGGTAGCGCCTTAGGCGCACGCTTGTGTCTATGATACACGAGCACACCTAGGACGCTAGGCTAGGTTTGGAAATTGTTTCGTTTCGCTTCGCTTTGGTTACTGATTATTGGTTGGTTGGGGGTGAATGGCGTATATCATCATCGTCATCGGGTGGTTTGAGCTTGGGTTGGGGTGTGTGATGAGATCTTGACCGTTCGGGGATGGGGTGTTGGAAGAAACACGGAAGGGGAGGGATGGGCTGCGTTCTTGCATTTTCATGATTGAATGTGAGAGGAGTCCAGCGAACGAACAAGCCATGCGGAATCTAGTGGAAGCTAGGCTGGCACTTGTATCGCCAGAATAAAATTTGGTTGACCGTGCGGAACCAGCCTTCGCTAAGACATTTTGTATACTCGAGTAGCTCGTTCGTTGAGCCCATTCACTATCTACTTGATATCGGCGTGTGGTCACGCCCGTTGGGGTGTTTGTGGGGTTGCATGGATTGTGGTACAAGTGCTGGTAGGAAGGGGGGGAGGAATGGAGGAAGGGGAAGGGGAAGCGGTTATCATGATACCGTTTTTTGAGGGGGGGGGGTATTTCAATCGAATCAATTAACGTGCTCTAAGTAGGTGAACATATTTAGCCACTGTACGGCACTGTGACTGGCTCAAGTTAACTCCAACTCTTTGCCCCATCCTGCCCGATCGTATCATCTGGAGCCCTGCCGGAGTCGCTAGTTTGCGCCGAAAGTAAATACTGGTTAAGGGTCCAAAAAAGTAGGACACAAGCAGAAGGAGGGGTGGTTCAAGTTAGGGGGAATGTTTTTCCGCCGGAGAGAGAGGGAAAGGGCTTATTCGACTCCATTATATGGGCTGAATACAGCAGTTTTGTGCGGCTGCCGTTTATTTCTTCTTCCCAGGTTGGAGTGTACATGCGGGGTGTGAATGTTTGAATCGAAAATGCCCTGAAAAGTCTGCGGTTAACTGGGAAAGGGGTGCAGGGCAGGGGGATCAGATATAAATGCCAGCATTGTTGGATAATTTGTGGTGGCAGTATGATAGTAGGTAGACTACAGTTGCAGTACCCGTAGGAGAATTGGGGGGTGGGAAAACAGGAGATAAATGGGGCTTTATCATCATGTCGAGGGGGGGCAAGAAGCAAAGGAGAGTATCATAAGTTATTAACATCCTAGGAGGGGGCTGGCTGGCGAGTATCGGGGGAGAGAGAAAGGGCAGATTAGAAGCGGTGACATGGGTTAGATTCAATAAAGCTTGGCCGGAGCAAAGCGATAGGCTAGCAGGCCATGTGCAGGGGTCTCGTGCAGCAGAGTCCCGGCTTGGCAACATGAGAGACATGCGTCCTCAGCAAGAAAGACTCGGACAGAGCAGAAGCAAAGGTTGAACCAGGCAGCGAACAACCACCACCACCACCTTTACAAAAAATGGGAGAAGAAAACCCCCCCGAACTGAACGAAACAAAGCAAAGCAAAGAGCAGAGAATGGGAAGAACAGAGCAGGGTGGACTAATAGCATACAACCTCCCGGTATGGTATTCTACTCGTTCGATGTCGGACTAACTTAGAGCTAGAGAAAGGGAGAAAAAAAACTTGGGTTCATCATAGGTTCTTGGTCCTGGCAAGTTGCAAGTGCAGGAATCAGAAAAGGTGCAACAAAAACCCTCAGGGAATAAATAATAACCATAATACAAGTACTGCTGTCTCATTGTGGTATGGAAAAAACTTGGAAACCCGGAGCAAAATGAGGTGCATCGCCTACCATCGCCCTCGAGGATATGCAACCCAATTGTCTTGGGCATGGCTGTGGGAGAGGGAGGAGGGAGAGGAAGAGAGGAAGAAAGACGTTTCCTATTGGGAATCGATAGCAGCTGCGGGTATCTGGCTTCCTTTTTTTTATATTTTCTAATTCGTTCTCTAGTTTCTTATTTTTCATTTTTTCACTGAGCCTTCCTGCGTGTTCTCATTTCCTTTATGCTGGCTTGCTTCCTGTTGTGCTTGCTTATTTGTGCGGACGGGCAGCTTTCTCTCGCAGCTCTCCCCTTCGCTTCGCATCTTGGTTTGGAGAGTGGTGTCCGGCGTTTGAGGTTCTGTCTAGGTCACGGTACTCGTACACGAACGGCAGAAACAGGAGGGGCAAAGCTGAAGATAGCGGCTACTGTACCGGTCCTTTTCTTTCAATTTTTTTTTACCATTTCCCTTCTACCATGCCTTCTGGACTCTGGAGTGGGTCCCTCCCATTTCTATTTCCCTTTGCCCCCTTCCTATTCTCTCACTCTCACTCTGTTTTTATTTTTTATCCCTTGATCAGATTCTTTTTTCTTTCTTTTCTTTTCTTTTCTTTTCTTTTTGCTGAGGTGCTCACTCCCCATAGGCACAAGACGTGAGGTAGGTGCCTTAGGAATGGTCATTGGAGCCCTAAAATATTATACCGGTAATTTTTTCTGATGGTGACTTCTGTGTGCGCGTTGTGGACCTTGTGGTCGATGGAGGGCACGTTTACGAGCGATCTGACCAGGAAAGACGCAGTTAGGAAGGCACTAGATCATTTACAGTAGTGAATCAAGAAAGTAGTTGTTGACTGTCTGGCCAAGATGACTGGAGCTTGATCCGGCGAGGAAAAGAGCGACTGGGCTTCTTTTGCTTTCCTGGAGTGGTGAAGAGTGATCATCAGAGGAGAAATGGAAAAAGTGAAAAGAAAAAAAAGAAAAAAAAACTAATATCAGAGACTCCATACCAGAGTTGTGATATCTTGTGTGAACCACACTGTTGCAGAGAGAGAGGAAAGGCCCGTGGGGATCAAAGCCGACGCTTGGACGTTCGTCTTTGCGGTAGGGAAGCACTGGGCAGACTGGCTGATGGGCGGGCAGCCCCTCCCTTTCTAGGTCTCTGGTCCTAGTCCTCGTCCTTCGTCCTCACACACTTCTCACGACTTTTTCCTTCTCACCCCCTTCCCTATATTGCGTTACAGACGCCCCCCCCAGCTTACCTACATAACACACATGCACCTCCATAGTGCTACACTTACCCTCTCCCTCTCAACCTTGCTCTACAGCAACAGGTTCCTCCTTTAAGCACCCTTTTGTTTCCCCGTCTCCCTTCCACCACTCCCTTTCTCTCTCTCTCCCCCCTTCCTCTCCCTCCCTCTCACTACTAGGAGAGAAGGAATCTCTTTCTTCATCCTCGTCTCTACTATATTCTCCGTCCCTCCTCTCCTCCTCTCCCCTTAATCACCCTTCTTTTCCGATCCTCTCGATCTATTTTTCCCGTTATCCCCCCTTCACCCACCCACCACCAGCTCTTCTACCTACACTCTCAAGGGAAGGGTATTGGACACTTGGCAGGGCCCGCTGCAGAAGTGGTCGGATTTTAATTTTTCAATCCTCTGTGACGTCTCCCAGAGGACTATAGGGATAGGTGCTTGCTCGTGAAAAGTCGGTGTGGAAAAGGAAACAAAATAAGCCCCACAGCAATTAATACGGTAGGGCAAGAAAAGAAAGGAGATCAGAAAAAAGAACGAAACAAGAGACTGAACGGATAGTCCGCCTACGAGTAGTCTCGCTTGGTGATAACGAACTGTTACGAACAACGATTAATTACCCTTACCCCCCCACCCCTAAATATCAGCGCCCTTTTTTTTTTATCTCGCCGGAATTTTCTTCAGAGTTCCGACAGTTTGGACCTTTCTTGTGTGCCTGCGAAATAGTTATAATTTCTACCTTCCAGTTTCCCAGATTTTTATTTTTTAAAAAACCCGTTATCGGTGGCCTTGTCCAGTGTAAGTACCTTATTTTAAGTACTGAGACCGCTCCTGCGTTCATGTTTTCTCCCGCTCAGCCTTCTTATGATCCCTTCCTACGTTGTTGTCTTGTTATCAACTCGTCTCGGCTTCGTACTTGCTATGGGGACGACCGCCTCACTGACATTTTCATCATCTCGAAGTTACTCTCGTGATAGGCTTTTCCCAAACCACTCTCCTTCGAAATAGAGATAACTTCCCCGAACCTGCATGCATTCATAATGGACTCTGAGGACGGCCAGACATACATCAAGCACCTTGCTCACTTCGTTCGTACACACGAGAAGGCTCTCGCAAATGCTCTACAGCTTCAAAGACGACAGCCCCGTCGTAGCGACACAGCTCCGGCCGTGTCCGGAAGGACTCCCGCCAACCTCCAATATGCCCATGGCTCCTCTTCCACCTCCAGCACTCTGGCTGCTGCCTTTTCACTTCCGTCCTTGTCATTCACCTCGCAGCACCTTAAGCCGGCGAAGCTGGGGCTTACACCGCATCACCTCTACTATCTCCTGAGTCGGTTCGAAGAGCTCAACATCCCGGTTGGGCCAATGGGCGTTCGTCTGGAGAACATTCATGCGGAGAGCTCAGGCAATTATGTTTCGTTCTTGAGGGATACGTCTAGGCGTAGGAATCACTCATCAGATAGCTTGTCGATACACTCCGTGTCTAGTGTTAGGAGTGTCATGTCTGGGGTATCGTCATTGTGGTCTTCCATAGGACTCGGGACGTCCGCTTCGGTCAAAAGTGAGAAAGCGAAAGCAGCTCTAGAGGCCGATTTAAAATACCTCTACTCAGCATTCACCAAGATACCCTGCCTGAGACTTGCACCTGATAGGAAATCTCGTCTCATTGAGGGGTTTGAAGAGTTTCCATTCGATACCGCGGTCCCTTTGTTGGCGTTCAAGAATATTAGTGCATTGGAGATTTGCGATATTGATATCCGCCAATTCTTTGGATGGGACCAACTGGCAGAGAGGCTACGAAGTTTGGTTGTGAAACGGGGTGGGATCAAAGACCCCACCGAACTTATCGTTGCTATCGTTCTGGACGACATGGACAAGAGACGGCGGAGGTCTGCTAAATCTTCATCTTCGCCAATAATTTCGTACCCTTCCTCAAGCCCTGGTCTGGGCAATGAGGGGGAGCCATCGACTCCGCCCTCTCCGACCACAGGCCAAATTGGTAGCAGCAGTGCCCCTGTCGGCCATTACCACGCTATGTCTAGGGTTCCCTCTGGTTCCTCAAGATCGAGCTCTAAGAACCGACCCCGCAGCAATTCGCCCACAAGACCTGCTAGCTCTAGGACTAATTCTAATGCTACGAATTCACATTCTCGTTCTCACAGGATGCGGAGATCTGGCTCTGGTAGTAGCCACTCGTCGTCAACTTCAACTCTCCTTCCGGCTTCTAACCATGGCCTGACACTGCCAGCCAATCTTCCCAATACGAAATGGCGCTTCTTGAGACATCTCTCTTTGGCGGAGAATGATTTAATATCGATTTCCTCTGCTGCCCTGACCCCGTTGGCTGGTTCCTTATCATCGCTCGATCTCTCGGGTAACCTTTTCAAGTCCATTCCCGAGTGTCTCTCCATTCTTTACAATCTGCGTGCTTTGAACCTTTCTGGAAACATGATCGACTCTCTACACTCCTTGACCCGGAACCCACTTCCTGCTATAACCGCACTTAACCTCCGTGGCAATGTGCTAGCGTCGATTGCGGGAGTAGAGCGATTGCTGTCCCTGGAACGCCTAGATCTGCGGGAAAACAAGCTCACTGACCCCACAGAATTGGCTCGGTTAACGGGTGTACCCAATATAGCGGAGATCTGGATTGCCTCGAATCCTTTCACCAAGACCCACTCTTCTTACCGTGTGACTATCTTCAATCTGTTCCGAGAAACACCTGGGTATTCGGATGATATTTCATTAGACTCACAAAAACCTGGAATGATGGAAAAGCGAAACCTAAAGGATAGGGTAGCGGAGAGCCCTGCTGTCCCTGTGATGAGGGTACCGCCGTCGCCCACTGTGGCGGTAAATACCGTCTCACCCATGGATTCTAAGAAAAAAGACAAGCATGACAACGAGAAGATTGTCAAGATCGGCAACGGAGAGGTGGCTAGGGCTAAAAAGAGGGTCGGAAGGCGGAGAGTTGTCGAACTAAGCCGGGATGATAGCAATGTGTCGATCCGTCAAGAGACGCAATCAAATACCAAACCGACGGCTGTTAGGTCGGCTTCACAGAGCAGGCCGGTGGTTGTCTCCCCACCAAAGCCTCCGACAGCACCGAAAGAGATATACCACCCGCCAGAGGAGACGTCATCTGGTGCGGAGTCATCACCTCCGAACCACCATTCTTCACCGAGTGAGAATGTCGATTGGGCTCAGAAAGGAGACGAGTATAGACGTAAAGTTGAAGCTCTCAAGAGCGAGGTCGGAAGCGGATGGTTGAGTGTATTGAGTGAGGAGGGCATGTCACTGACACCGTCGCGGAAGGCTTCATCGCCTTCGACGCCGGCATCGGGACCTACTCAGGCAAAGTTGGACTAACTGTGTTTTGTTTCATTTTCTGTTTACAGGAGGATGTTCTACTACGGAGTTGGGGCGGGGTTGAACTTGCATAGTGGGAGGGTCATTGATGGTGGTAGCGGAAATGACGAACATCACGATTTTACGCATGTTTTTTTGTTTCATTCAAAATTCGACACGAAGAGGTCTTTTTTCTTTTTTTTTCTTTCTCGCTTTCTTCTTTTCTCTCTGGGGGGTTCTTCTGCTTCCTACTGTATTATAGGTTCTTGCGTTTTAATCGTTGGGTCGGGAGTTAGGCTGGGCTTATCATTTCATTTTCCGCTGCCGTTCTGTCGTTTGAATTCTCAACTCCAGGTTTGTTTATTTGCGAGTGTGCTTGTCTGTTTTTCTTCTTCGTTCTTCTCTCTTTTAATCTTTTATTCCCATCCTTTGGTTACCCCCTTCCCATCGATTCTTGCATGCGTGCACCCTTTCCTGGGTGCATTTTTCTTTCTATCGTTCTATTCCCTTTTCTGTATGCCTGCCTTTCCCGTCTGTCTTCTGCCATACTGCACTGCATTTGATATACCGCGGTCGAGTTTTCTTTTTTTCATTCAAATATTTATCATCATTTCTTAGGGACGGTATCATAAAAAAAAAGGAAGGATTGGATTTGGGGAATTTTGGCGGCGGGGGATGGGGGGAATGGATATGTTTTTTTACTAAAAAAAAAGTAGCCCTTTTTTTGCCTTCTGAAAATTTGCGATCTTGTCATTCTTTGTCGTGACCATTCGCAAGACGCTCTCCCACCGGAGTGCTACTGTAGTGGTGTTTTAATATTTATTTCGTTGACTATTATTGTGGTGTGCCGGCGCCAGTCCTGTTACACTCCACGGGGGTGGGAAATGTGAAGGGTGATTATTACGACTTTATGACAGTTGATTTCCACTCCACTCCACTTTCCACTCGGCTCCATCCATTCCGAGCCACACACTCCCCTGCTCCAGCCCTAGCAACCAAATAAATAAACCCATATCATACTATCCACTACTCGAGTATAGCAAGAATCACAACCTCCTGCACGAACAACCCGCGCGACCCCACACGGCTATACTCTAGATCTCGAGCAGCAGTCCGAATCTCTCCTTCCTTCCTTCCTTCCTTCCCTCCTTTCTCTCTCCCCCCCATCGCCATTTGTGAATACCCCGATATAAAGCAGGGCACAGTAGGCTAGCCTATGCAGGGTGCAGGCGCTAATGCCAGCTCCGCACATTGCACTTTATAACCCCCCTCCGACGAGCAGGCAGGCAGGCAGGCGCACTGCACCACACTCAAGCACCAATACTATGTGTTGTATCATACTACACCGGTACCTAAAGAACCGATGGGCAGGCAGGCGGATGGAGACATGGCATCCTGAGGGGAAAATCTAAGTTAGTCTATGACTGGTCTGTCTGTCTGTCTGGTAGGTGGGTAGGTGCTGCTGGTGCGTGCGGCAGTCGAGTAGTGTAGTATACCGGCAGCTCATCTGATGGGTAGATAGGGAGTAGATAATTAGATAGATATGGTACGGTGGTTGTGTAACTTACTGTGTGATATAGTGTTTTCCCTGAAGTACCCCACATCAAATAAGAAAGACTAACCATTTTTACAATACACAAGTATTATACTACTCGTAGGTAGATGGATGGACAGGCACGTGGTTAAATTCCGGGTTTTTCAATCTTGTTCACCTTGTCCGAACTGAGTGAGCTCTTCCTGCTCCGGTGGGGTGGGGTGGGGTTGGTACTGTACTGTATTATATCATCCATACAATGGTATAGTTAGTGCACGAGTGAGCGGTTCCCCGTTTCCATTCGATGGAGCACATACATACGTACATACATATATACTCTACAAAGCATTGCACGTCCTTGCTCGGGTGTGGTGTGGTGTGGTACGTAACGTAACTGTTCTCGTCTATTGTGTTCTTTCATGCGGGTGGGTGGGTGATGTACTGGTACTGGGATGTCGAGATCGCGATCATGGGGTATCACTCGGGTGGATTTTCGATTTCTTTTAAGAGTGATGAGGATTGAAGTGGGTGGGTGGGTGGGTGTAATAGAGATGTATTTTGTGGAAAAGTGGGTTTTTACTGCTCTGTGATGAAGTGGTTTGATTTGGGGGGGCTTGTGTATATGATATGAGGGGGGATTTGTTTTTATTTTTATTATCTTAGGGCTGCATGGATGGATGAATGGATGGATGGGTTTGATGTTGTCGAGTTTTGGTGTGTGGATGTGGGGACGGCGAACTGTGGTTTGGGTCGTGTTGGGTTGTGTCAGTGGGCTGGCTTGGTTGGGGAGGGGGCGCGGTGGGGAATCGGTATATCCTCCTTTTGGTGATAGAAACAGAGACTTGTATGGGACTAGTAAAAATACTTTTCTGATTTTTACAGTGCTGTATCGAGTGCGAGCTACCGACAGTCTGCTTGTGTGATGGTGCTGGATGGTGTGATATAAGAGTGATTCAATCCATCACTGTATATACGGTTGACAACCACTACATGGCCTTGATAATACAATTGTCTATAGTGAAGAAAAAACCCCTCCCAATCCAAATTAATTCCACCTCCCCGGGAGAAAGAAGCGATGAGAGAAAGGAGGGAAGAGTAAAATAAAGAGTAAAAGAGAGAAGATGCTTGACGTGGCCAATATCTTAATATCTCATATGTAACGTTCCTGCGATCGATCGATCCACATAGTACGTACCGGGCCAATTTCTTTTTCTTTCCCTTTTTTTCCCCTCTTGCTCTCGGAATTAATCGTAGTGAACCACACCGTCGGGGCGGGTGTGGCAGTGGAGGCTGGCAGAAGAGGTGGTTGTTAGCGGTTGAGGGGTGGTAATAGTGGGTAGGTGGGTGTTTGGGGTAACTGATGCCGTGGGACGACAGAAGTGGCACTGACAACAGGGGCAACACTATTGTAGAGGTGGCAGTGCTAGTACTAGACTTGCTGAGAATAGCGGCAGAAGTTGAGGTTGTATGACAGCCCTTGCACCTGCACATCCAGTGCCGGGATTTCCGACCTCGTAAGCATAGCCTTCCAAGGCAAAACCATTTGAGTGAATCCGAGTCCCTCTCAGTGAGATCTCCATTCTCATTCTTCGCCAATCCCAGAGCGCCCCCCAGGGATCGCCATAATGCTTGACGACACCCTCCGTCAACACTAGGATGTGGGAGATGTGGTGTAATAGGTCCGAGGCGAAGTTTGCCTTGTACCAGTAGTTCGCGACGTTGTACTGTAGCCCAAGGCGCACATCTGAGTAAGATGACGACAGGAGGTGTACGTGAGAGGGGAAATGACGTTCGGGCCACGACAGTGGCCTGCTCATCCGGGTTGGGCACGGTTTCCGTCGATGTCGCCCAGTGAAGGAGCATACCGGGCTTGCTGGCCGAGAGGATCCGAGTGAGCTAGCCGAGGGCCTCGGCCGTGGCTGTATTGGCGCCGGGCCGCTTCTTGAAGGGTTGCGAGATTCCGGTGTGGAGGAGATGGCTTTGGATGGTGGTCAAGTTCCTAAAGTTTGTTAGTCCTATCAAGTATATAATATATTACGGGGGATGTACTTCCAACCCTGATAAGGCAGCAATAAATTGACGACCTCCAGCGACGCCGCATGATTGATGGATCTCAATTCCCACTCTATTGCTCATCAACAAATCTACCATCTCATTCTGATGGGTGATGCTCGACGCATGGCCCGAGATGAGGCGTAGCACTCGGGATCCCCGTGGTAGTAACAAGCCGTAGTCGGAGCCAAGGCAGCAAGCACGTTCGAGCCAAGGCCTGCTAGGGAAATGATCCCGAAAACCTCCCTTATTATCGGAAGAGCTTCGCTTAACGTTCTTCTTCACTGCACCGAGCACACCGCAATCTGAGCCAATTGCCAAGAGGAGGAGGAGGAGGAGGAGGAGGGGGGGGGGGGGATGAGGGCCGGGCTCCAACTCCCGCCTTCTAACCTCGTTTCTATACTCCAATTTACGCCGCTCTCCCCCACCCTGTCCTCGAAAAACGGCAACAAGAGAGCCAACACTCTCCGCAACCCACGCCCATTTTTACGATATTTCCGCTCCTCCCGGTAGGGGGAGCTGTGAAAATACTGGACCATTTAGGGTTGTATATAACCGAGGGCCACCCATATTCACCTAGGGTAGTAGGGTACACTGCTTATTGGATGCCGGCTGTCTCCACTACCTGGCCTGCCGGCATGGTGAAGGTTGAATTGAGCACCTCTCTGACGAGAAGAAAAGTCCCAAACTTTGGCAGCACCTTGATAGCCCCATCTATCACCATCTCTTAGGGGGAATGCGACCCCCACCAGTATTGGTGCCGCGGCCGGCCTCCAAGCCGAAGATCCCACGGGGACTATACCGAATACCGCGGTACGCGCAGCGCAGCATGCTTGACCTCTACCTGCCCGACAGCAGATGACAGACCCCTAAACCGAAAAAAGACTAGGCCCAAAGAAATGATCATTGAATCCTAGGCTTCGCTTTCCCCCTGTTCTGGGGCTGTATAGTACCCCAAACGGGTAGCGAGGGGTTGACATTCTAGCAGAGTTTACGCGACAGCCAAGGTTAACAGAGAGAATGCCCCCCACACGCCTGCCGCACTAGTAAGCCTTTCTATTGGCTTTGCCTTGCCTCGTGGTGGCACAAGTTCTGGGGTTAGAATTCTGGGGGGTTCGGTGCGGTGACATAAAATCAGCATAAGTAGCTAAATAGGTTATTAGCATCGAACGGTGGTGCTTCCTTCGCAACTGCCTTTATTGAAGTCGCTCAGCTGTACGATTTAGGATTCCGATTCGAGTACTGCACTGCAGAGAAGCTAGAATGCGGGATTATAACCACTGCATACGAACTATTGTGCATGGCGAACATATGGTGCTGGTACTCTATGTGTAGTGCCATACTCATGCACTCGGGCAGTGTGAGACGGCAATCTTGTCTGCCGAAATGGTAATTATCATACAGACTCCTCCAAGCTCATGCTCCGCATCAGAGAGTGTGAATTTTGGCTTCAGGCCGCCCTCGATGATATGTAACCTTTTTGGGTGGCATTCCAAGTGCTGGAGCTGCATCATATTAAAACAGGTCAACAATTCGCAAATTAGCGGTTCTGACAGCCAAGTAATAGGGCTCCTTTTCTCAACGGGTAGTCCCGGAACTACTGTAAAAGGCGTATCAGAGTGCTGTTACGAGTACGGTATTGTGGGGAGCGCCTTTTCAATTACTGTATCTATAAACTAGTTAGTGCAGGGGAGTAATCAGCCAAAGGCCAAGGAAAAGAAAAACAAGGATCGATCCGGAAAGGAGACTGGGTTTCTTCCTCTTTGTTAGCCACTAACCAAGCCCTTCCTATGCTAACTCCTTTTAAGAACGCTCGAGCAAGGTCACACATGTGGTGGCGCACCCACCGTCATGAAATATCACCCCCTAGGGGTTACCGTCTGCCGTAGAACATCATGAAAGACGGAGTGGTGCTAGTGATGATTTTCTTGAACCTGTCCAACCGCTGCTCTCTACATGTTTAAGCTGTGGCGACCTGGCGTTCTTCGTGCCTTAGTTTCGCCTTAGATCACTTTAGCGCCATTCTGACTTTCGTGAGAATATACAATAGTTCGCACAGGGGGCGGTACGAGTCCATCTTCTGGGAGTGCAAGTGGGAAAAAGCTCGACTCGTCGGTGTGAGTTTAAAGGCGGATGAGTGCTGCAGATACCAATAGTAGGAAATAATGCAGTCACTTGACGAAAGTCTTGATGAAATAAGGATTGTGTTTGCCTCTTTAACGCCCCTCAACACAGGACCCCAATTGCGCAATAACCCCCGTATAGTGGCACCGCAATCTCCTGCAGGGTAGAGTTTCGTCTCACCAAGACTCCCGTCTAGTAACTAGTCGAGACATCCGCCCCCCGCTCATTGATGATAACAGAACATCCGCGTTGGCTGTAGAGGGTCATCCCCTGCAGTGTTGTTAGTACCAGATTTCCCCACATCGTGCTAAAGAGGCATTAGTGAAATTAGCGTATCTCTTTGATTGGCAGATTCAGCCTCATAGAGGTGTAATGCTATCACATGGCTCCGGATGTTGGTAGTAAATATCAAGGCTCATTGCCTCACATCTACTGGTAACATCACTCTCATATCGGGTTTAGTACTCCTGTCGATGGAAAATATTTACATCATAACTCGACCTGAAATTCATCTGATACCGGTACCACTCGACTGACATTTCTAGAAAAGTGTGAAGCCAGCTTTTTTTAGTTCGTATTCTAGCGTGATGTAGGGAAATTCGCCAGGCAAGCAATGTCAGAGAATTGTAGTCTATTCAATGGGTATGAGGCCTTGTATCCGCAACACCACAGCCCGTGCGTCCCCCAATGTTCTACTCTCGCGAGCTCGGCTTTGGGCGTCTAGCTACAAGTTACAGGCATATAGAACCCGAACACTTGGGTCCGAATTTTGTATGGGCAGTCAGATACGCATAGATAATTTACCATGCAAAAGTTTTATCCCTGTCCTTTCCTGTACTAAAGAGTAGTTACATCGGGGATACTAGCCATGGATTTTATTCGGGGAACATTTGTCCTCTGACAAAGAAAGCGAGTGTTTCGGAGGCAGAGCACAGATATACACCAGAACCTCACCGTTCCTCGTTCTATTGATATCATGAGAGAGTGCTATGATTGGATACCAATGTCCTTTTTTACAAAAGATAAAGTATCAGGCGCCCGAACTATAGCGTAGCATCACCCCCCCACTAAAATACTCTCGGACAAGATGTTGCATTATCTTATGGCATGTTCGGCATACTCGGCCTGAATCTCAGGCTCTCCAATCCGGAAGGAAATATATTCAATGAAATTGGAACCCTGTATCCACGCAAACATATCCAACAGGCACATTGTTAAATGCCCCAACATGGTGAGCGAAGAGCATCGTCTGTGCTTCGAGTGTAGGGATAAGTCTGGCGAATGGGCTCGCAAAATCCCTATGTGTTTTGTAGCCAAGGTTTCGCCAAATTTTACCCTGTGACCCAAATACAGGTTCCTGCTGCCCAAGCCTGGGGACCTCCCCACGCCACTCATGTGTAGGGCTAGCTAGTTTCCTATGAATACCTGGCATGTCCTGCTTCCGAACTAGAATCCTTAGTTGAACAGTACATGCGAGAACGAGAAACAAACGTCCAATAACTCTCCAACTTCCCAAAACCTCTGATGTGCTTAATTAGCTTTCACACCAAAAAAAAAAGGTAAGCTGGTTGATCAGGAACCTCTAAGTTAGGAGCCTACAAACTTAAGAGTACGCCAGCATCCCACCAGATATATCGAATCTATACAACCCCCCCCGATCTACTACTATTAGTGCTGTTGTTTACACAGTAGTTATTATCTAAAGTTGGTAGTAGGAGAAATTGATGCTATAATGAGTTTGTTGATTCCCATTGGGCCGTCACCTCCTTTTCGAGGTGATATTGAGGAGAGCTCATTTGCCGTGACGCTCCCTACTTGACGCTCCCTACTATTCAGCAACGCCAGTCTCTCAACGATCTCCAAGGAAGTTTTGAAAGGGAAACTTCTGGGGGAACCCAACCACCTCCCTAAACCAAGAAACTCATAACAGGGTACAGATACATGGGGTCATAGTTTTAGGCTGCAGAGAGAATTATGATATGAAACCGCAGGATGAACGCCCCACCCCGGGTTGTGCCTCAAATTTGCAAAGAGGTAAAAGTATCACGAATGCTGTGGTGGGCGTGAACCTGGAGGAAACTTTAAATGCATGAGCTATGGTGTAGGTTTGATAGTAGCCTAGGGCTACTGAATTGAGGGCGAGGAGGCTTATTATATTATTATAAAGAGTAATAGAGGCTTGAGGTATGCTTATAATGATTGGGGTCCATTTATCCAGGGGGAACGAGTGGTACATCGAAGGGAGAGTGGAAGGAGTCAGATAAACCATCGGGATCAAAAAAAACCTTATCGATAAGGGTAGAGCTCGGGTATATACGAGAGTCCGAGGTGGCTATGCACATCCGACCCTGATTGCATACCCGCCATATGATGCAGCTGCACCTCGTTGTAAGGAGCCCCAGGAGTTTGGGGGTTTTCGCTCGTTATAGCGAGGCTTTTGGAAGAAACTGCTTATCTCCTGGACCAGCAAGATATTGTTTTCGAGATAGTAGTTGAGTAAGCAACTTTTTTTGTTAATATGATAGCTAGGATTCTGCAGATGTGTGGACTTCAGAACACGGCCAATATGAGCCACGTGACCACATTTGCACTGATGTCACCGAGGAATGGAGTTCAAAAAATAGCTTGGCAGGGGTGGCACACGATAAACAAGGGTGACTCAATATTTTCATGTTTTGCCGGCCGAGGAGAGAGGGCCGGGGCCCGTTAGCCGGAACAGGCAGGGATATTGTTGGGCGATTAACCTCAAATAACTGTTCTATAACCTTCCTAATGGACCCTGTAACGCCGACTGGGAAAACCTTAAACTGCGAGCGGCTCTGTTGCTAACGCCGATGTAGCACCGAAAGGAAATGATCATCGAGGTGGGAGATGTGGGGACTAATGACGTTTGAAAGCTATTATAGATTGAGAATTTGAAGAGATAAATAGATGCCTAATTCTCGCCCAATTTTTCCTTCCCACAATCAACTACCTTAAAGCCAATTGAATACTCACAAACGCGACTCCTACTACTCCTACTTCTATTTGCACTTTTTATTATCATGCAAAGCAACGCCTTGGTTTAAAATGGCTGCTCAAAAAGTCTGGCTTGTCACCGGGACTTCCTCCGGCCTCGGCAACGAACTTGCTCACACGATCCTCAAGAACGGTCACAAAGTTGTCGCAGCGGGAAGGAATACATCGAGATTGGCTTCTCTGAAGGAGGCCGGCGCTGCGGTCGCCAGGATTGACCAGAACGAGCCTTTGGATGTGCTCAAGAAGCAGGTTGAGGGCGCCATTGCGGTTTATGGACATATCGATGTTATAGTTTTGAATGCAGCTTATGTTGTTGCGGGAACTTTGGAGGAGCGAACGCATGTGTCCACTCTATCTTAAAGGTTGGATGGGAAGTAGGGACTAATTGATTACGTAGTCCCGAAGAATCGCTTGCACAATACCATACAAATGTCTTCGGCATCCTTAACCTCTACCGTGCCATCCTCCCACATTTTCGAGAACGAAAGGATGGTATCGTTGCCACAGTCGGCAGCATGGGAGCTTCAATGGCAGATCCTCTCATTGGTCTTTACCACTCCTCCAAGGCCGCTATCAGAAGTGCACTTCCCCTACTCTCTCAATGACAAACTTACTAACATACCTTAGACCTTTCCCTCACCCTTGACAATGAGGTCAAACCCTTCGGCATAAAAACCTGCCTGATCGAACCCGGCTACTTCCGCACAAACCTCCTCTCCTCTGGGACGTCATTTCAGCTTCCAGAATCCAAAATCGAAGCCTACGCTGAGATCAACGAGAAGACAAAGGCATTCCTCGCCGAGCGTGACAGAAAACAAAATGGAGACCCCAAGAGGGGTGCTCAGGTCATCTTTGATGTCCTCACCAGCTCAGGATGCGCAAGGGGGAGGGAAATTCCTAAGACGCTTGCTCTCGGAAGTGATGCTGTCAAGTGCATTATTGGCACTAACGAGGAGTCCAGCAAGAGGGTTGAAGAATGGAAGTCCGTCAGCGAGAGCACCGATTTTCCAAAGGAGGAGCAGTACTATTAAGTGGTGAGTTTTAGGGCGCAGTATTCGACTATAACGGTTGGAGTTGCACAGCTTTCCTTTAGCGTTAGAATTCACATTCCATTTTTTTTGCAATCCCTTGAAGTCGTCGTTTAGGAGAATTGCTTCTCACACATGATCACTCGTATTGTTTATCACGTGAAAAAATTCGCTTAAACGCCAAGAACCCACTGGAGTATCATACCCTGCCCGTACCAATCTCTCGGGAAACCTTGCAAACATCAATTGCCCAGATCAATTCTACCAACGAGAGGGATGGCATGTGCGGAAAGACTCCCAGTGTTTTAGGCTTCAGGTTATACATTACAGGAAGTCCAAGAAGATATGGGAAGTGGGCAGTCGGAGAATAGTCTCTCCGAGTGGAGCTTTTTCTACGGTGGTTATTGGGACCTAAAGGAGGGCGGAGGGGTAAGCCACGTTTGCCAAGCAGAAAGCTCTCCCTCTCTTTCACTTCAGGTTTGGTGCTCAAATTCCCCCCATATCGTAATACCAGGTGAGAATCCACGAGGGAGAAAAGAGGCATTTCTTCTACCTCTGCCGTCTTCCGTAAGCCCCGCTCAGGTCAATGGACTCTGTATCAGAGCGAAGAATGAACGCGCAGCCAACGGAGAACTTAGAATAGAAAATCTAGCTCTGTGGTTCCATCATCTACTCGAGTAGATTACAGCACGAACCTAAGCTAGCTTACGTAGATTCGTTGGCTCGGCAGCGGCTTAGACCCTTGACGATCTTGAGCCGTTTTCGGACTCCATACTCTTCGTCCTCTCTTTTTTTTTTTCCCTTTTGTCATCCAGGCTCGTGTCACTGCTTTCGTCATTGCCTCTCCAACCCCCCTCCCCCGGCTCCGGAATCGATTTTACAAAGGAAAGAAAACGCCGGGAAGCCAAATCTCCGCTTTCCCTCTTTATCTCACTCCCTCCCCTCTCTTGCACTCCTAATCCTACTCTTCTTTTTACTCGTTTTTCTAAAACGACCAATTTACAAACTCTCGAAAATCATACACTTTGACTGCTTTTTCTATTATTATTTCTCCCTTTACAAGCCACCGTTTGCAATAGACATTTGCTTGTCATGAGTTGGAAAGGGTTTCAGCGGGGCGTTGTTCGGGTAGGGCTTTCTAGGCAAACTCTTAGAGGGAGGAGGGAGGGAGGAGTCGGAAGTTGAAAGGCTAACGCGAGGAGTGTAGGCGCCGCAATCGATTAAGCAGAAATTCAATATGGTATGATGGCTCTCGATGTGGACTCTTTCTTTCTTTCGTCCTTCCTTTCAAAAAAAAAAAAAGAGAAGAAAATATATCGCTTGGTCGGTCGAGGTGTGAATTGTTGCTTAATGATAGGGTTTAGGGTGAAATCACGAAAGATGCGATCTATCTAGACGCAGAAAGACGATTTGAAGAGCTGGAAAAGGTTTGTTTGAAGCTACGATGTCAGCTTTAGGAAGTAGCATACTTAGGTTTGTTGTGCTATAGGAAACGAAGAAGCTCCATGATGAATCGAAAAAGTAAGTTAAAGTTACTCTGGGTCCTTCGCTATTGTGGGCAGTTCTGATTTGTCTTCCAGGTATTTCGATGCTATTAATGGTATGCGGTAAATCACCCCCCGGTTTAGCTAAACAGATTACTGATAGACCCTAGGCATGCTGGATCATCAGATCGAATTCTCAAAGTCCATTGCTGAAATCTACAAGCCGATCTCTGGACAAGTGTCGGATCCGGATTCGATCCAGATCGAAGGGAACCCTGAGGGTATCCGGGCCTGCGAGGAGTATGAAAGTATCGTCAACGACCTCAAGGTTACCTTGCAACCAGAGCTCGAAATGATCGAAACACGAATAATTCGACCAGCCGATGAGCTCATGGAGATTATCAAGGTTATTCGAAAGACGGCTTTGAAGCGCGACCACAAGCAACTGGATTACGACCGCCGTCGGACGGCTTTCAAGAAGCTTCAGGATAAGAAGGATAAAACCCTCAAGGATGAGAAGGCGATGTACAAGGCAGAGGGTGATGTGGAGCTAGCAACGCAGGAGTTCAACTACTACAACGAGCTCCTTAAGACGGAGCTTCCAAAGCTCTTCATGCTCGAAAGAGAGTTTATTCAGCCTCTGTTCCAGAGCTTCTACTACATGCAATTGAACGTGTTCTATACTCTTCACGAGAGAATGCAAGCTATCAACATCGGCTATTTTGACCTCACTCTCGACGTCGAGGCGGCTTTTGAGAAGAAACGCGACGGGGTCCAAGAGCAAGCAGAAGCTCTCGCCATAGTTCGCTTCAAGACAACTAGCCAGCGTCCCTCAAAACCGAATCCGAAGTTCCAGAAATCCGGCAAATCAGATACAGCTTCCGTGACGTCACGACGGACAACATCTTTGGATATGTCACGTACCAGCGGCGATAGTACAGAAACCCCGCCACCGCCCTACACATCAACTGGCGCTCCCGCTTCAACCGAGGGAAGCGGCCTCTTAAGTCCCGCTACCACCACCGGCGTCGCGAGAAGCAACTCTACTGGAACAAACTACTCGACAACAGGCAAGAAGGTTCCTCCCCCGCCCAGACCGAAGCCGAAAAATTTGAGTGTTGAGCCCGAGAAGGCGACGGCTCTGTACGACTATGAGGCACAGGCGGATGGGGATCTAAGCTTCAGCACTGGGGACGTCGTTGAAATCGTGCAGAGGACTAGTAACGAGAATGAATGGTGGACTGGAAAGCTGAATGGCAGAACAGGGCAGTTTCCGGGAAACTATGTCAAGCTGAAATGATGTCCTGTTTGCCCTCTTGTGATGTACCGGTGAAGGTTTCTTTTTCTCTCTTCCTAGAAATGGTTGAGGTTCCTTCCCCCCCCCCCTTTTCTTCTTCCTTTATTATTGCCTTCTTTTCTCAACTTTATATTGTAAAAATGGGCCTAAGAATTTCCTCCACCCCCTTTTTGTATGTTTGACCGGTTGGGAGGTGTTTTTTTTGGTATATCGTATCGTATGGGGGGGGTTGGTTACGTCTTTTTTTTGCCTACTATCCTATTTTTCCTTTCTTTTCTTCTCTATCCTTTATAACTCCTATAGTTTAGAGGAGCGATTCTTCTGTATGTATGTATTATGGAAGCGCGGGGGGGGGGTCTAAAGTGGCTTACATAGTGGAATGGAATGGAGTTTTACAGGTATTTCTGAGGATGATTGTTTTTTCGGGTGTTATTCGAGTGAGAGGGGGTGACGGTGTCTGTGCATCCGTTTTGGGGGTTGGAGGAAGTTAGAGTTGTGGCGCTCTGAGAGGAGGCCGAGGGGGTTGATAGTCGTGAAAGAGACTGGAAGTGGATAATTCATGAGGCTTAGTGGCGGAGATGTGGTCTAGGGGCTGCTGCGCTAGGGGCTGGTTAAATGGCAGAGAAATAACGTATCATACCCTGGTTTTCGTGAATCTCTGTCCATCGTATGGGTAAATCTACCTCCGTCCCGGACCCTACCAAATATGGAAGCCTAATGAGGCTCTTAACCACCCGCACTAGCTCCCTGGTATTAGGGCTGTACCCGCATCCTGTTCTGTACATAAAATATCATACCTTCCCGTACTCAACACCACAAACTGCCAACCTCCCTCCTCTCCTCCCTCCATCTTTCTCTTCGACCCCCTTCTCACCTTCCCAACTCATTAGCCAACAACCTACGCCAAACCAAAACAGGTATGCTCCCCTCCCCATATTTTTCTCACAAGCAGCAAGAGGGGGGAACAAAATTCCATGATGATACTTTGCAAAAAAATATGATAGGAAGAGTCTCAGCATTTCGACATTTTTAGAGAGGCATTTCAGGATGCTCTCTTTTCTTGATCGGGGGTGCGGTGAGGATGACGCAGGGGTACTGAGGATTTTGGGACGTTTTGGACAGGGCTTGTTTTTTTAGGGGGGAGTTGGGTTGAGTGAGAATGCTGACTGAGCAGGTGCAAAGACTTAGGATGGGACAAGGTAATTTATCGAAGATGGCGGTGCGTAGTAGGATTTCTATTGTGAACGGGGGAGGACGGAGAGAGGGCTGGTCGTGTTCGGGAGATTGAGTTAAAATGTATTCTATCACACTGCTAATAAGAATATTTTCCTCTCTTCCTATCGTGATTGAGGTCTAATATCGCTCTGCCTACTTCTTCGGTCTCGGTATATGCATTTCTCGATGTTTGGAAACCACTGCCCAGTCCTCGTATATTGCAGTGGGGGGGTTGGCCAAATCCGAGCCTTGGCGTGCACGTAACCACCTTCAAACCCAACACCAAGGTGTCTTGTCTTCACCCCCCATCTTCCACTTCTACTCTGCATTACACAAACACTACAAAACTCCTATCCATGCTTCGGGAGCCGTTATGACGACCCCCATAAACCACAAACTAACGCCGCAAGTCCGGCAGTGGCTTCATCGTGTCATCGCTCCTGTGAGATATAAAAACCGACAAACTCCTCCATCCATCCCCTGCCTGGGAGAAAGGGGAGCTAATATTTGGTCTGGGGATAACAGGAGTATGCGGACCCACAGAGGACTTATAACGATGTTGCTACAGCGTTGTTTAATACCCCGTCTTTATCGCCTAGGACGGATGTTTATAGTATACTTCACCCTCTCTATCCTTCCGATATATCTTGGCTTCTACTAATACCTAGGGTGTGGGAAAGCTCATGAAGACGGCCGCCCAGAACTCCTCCTCCACCTTTATGGGACAATACCCGTCCTCTTCCGGGGCGCAACCTATAACATCCCGCTAACCGTCTGGCTACCACATACATACCCCCGCCAACCCCCGATGGCATTCGTAACGCCAGCGAAGGACATGCTCATTCGTCCCGGTAACCACGTCGACCCTAGTGGGAGGTGTTATCACCCTTACTTGGCGAATTGGGTTAATTATTCCGATGTGTGTATGCCATTCGTTTATTCGTTCCACACCCTGTTTTTACTCTTTGAGGGGGAGCTGACGGGGATAGAGATCGAATATTGTGGACTTGTGCGATGTTCTGAGAGGGGTGTTTGGTAGGGAACCACCGGTTTACTCGAAGACTGCGCCACCCGTGGCCAGGCCTGCAGAGGCAACGCCTCCACCATTGCCGCCACTACCGGAGGAGTTGGCTGGGAGAGCAGGGGGTTCAGCAACTCCTGCGCCGGCGAGTGCTGGGACGCCGGTTGGGCCGCCACCATTACCGCCGTTGCCGAAGGAGATGACGGGTGGGTCGCCAAGTCTGGGTGCGGGGGGAAGGTTTCCAGGCCATCAAAGTCCTCCAGCTCCACCGCTTCCCCCGGCACTACCGGTACCGCCGCATCCTAATGCCCAACAGCAGCAGAGGCCGCTACCATCAATGGAGAATACAAATGGACAAGGAAGGGGCCCGTCGGGAGGGTATTTTGGTGAAGGGCCGCCCCCACCTTCATTGCCTCCAGCCTCACATAGAGCGTCGGGAACTCCACAGCTTCAGACTCCGCCATACAACCCACCAGGAAGCACATACCCTCCACCACCCTTCCGCCAAACAATACCCCCCTCTCTTCCGCCACCACCTCCCCACCCATCAATGGCCCAACCCCACCCTCACCAGCGCCCCCCGCAAACCTCCCCACCACCAGTACAAACCTACCACCACCCGCCACCCCAACACTACCACCCACACCCCCCCTTCCCACCGCACACCAATGCCCCGCCTCAGCTTCTACCCATAGTAAAACGCCCCGACCCAATCGACATAATGTCACTCCCCCCTTCTTCCCCCCCGCCCCGAAACTCAACGACCGCCCCCCCGCCCCTCCCACCAAACCCCGAAACCGCCCTCCTTCTCACAAAAATCTCCACATC